>Ga0056913_1000040_pt1 | contig 243300 bp, 222 predicted proteins | sample EBPBio282013_DNA_FD_55170 | JGI IMG/M metagenome (GOLD analysis project Ga0056913, IMG submission 55170) | Wastewater treatment Type I Accumulibacter community from EBPR Bioreactor in Madison, WI, USA - Reactor 2_5/28/2013_ DNA (Hybrid Assembly) | ecosystem: Engineered > Bioreactor > EBPR >... | reverse complement strand
TCTGCTCTTCGCTTCGTATCGTTCGCTTCATCGTCCGTCCCTTCCTTGGGGCGGACTCTAGTCGCAGATGGAGGAAAAATCCCGTGGCAGGTCAGCACCGGGCCGCACGGATCGCGCGAGGGTTCGGTAGTTTAGGCATCCACCCGCCCCTCGAACAGCGCGCGGATTTCTTCGGCCCTCCAGACCGTCGTGCGCGGGCCGAGCTTCAGCGGCCTCGGAAAGCGCCCATCTTTGACACCTTGCCACCACGTCGACTTGGATACGGGGATAGGGCCAGATGGCGCGAGTATTGCCGACAAGCGGACGAGGCCGGTCTGCGGGAAATCTTGTTTGGGCATTACGGTTCACCTTCGTGCGATAGCATCCGAGGTGACTTCGCATAACGTTGCGAGGATGTGGCGGAACAACGCCGCTGCCTCTCCGAGCAGAGCAATTGATTGAAATTTCTGTATTTTTATAGCTTATTCGTTAAAAGAATAGTCAGCCGTTCGGTTTCCAGTCCTTCGGCAGGTACCTCGCCCCCATCTGGAGATAGGTTCTGATAGTATCGTGCGTGATGTCGATGCCCAGCTCGGCCGCAATTCCTTCGATCTCGCGCGGGATGGGGCTGCGCTTGCTGGAAGGGTTGTAGCCGTACTCGCGGATCGCCATCGCCGCTATGATCTTGGCCATTGACACCTTCTCACGAGCGTCGACTCTACTACCGGCCTCTTCCTGAGGGGCGCTCGGCTCGGACGGGTTCAAGCGACCCTCGAATCGCCCGATCATCTTTTCGAGCATGCGCCGAAAGCCGGGATGCACCTCAAGATCAACTCGGTTTACCCAATCAAGGATGGTCTTGGGTTTATGCCGCCTGTCGTACTCGCTGGGGTCAAGCTCGCGTCGAAAAAGCTCTCGTTTTGCGGTGAGGAACTCGACCACTTGTTGACCGCCGTCGCGGTTATCGGCACGATGGCCAAGCCTGTCGATGAACTTGTGCTGGGGCTGTAACCCCACCGACAGGAACAGAGCTTCATCAAGCGTCAGAAATGCCGATTTGGACCAATAGTCGTAGTCGGCAAGATCGCTCGCGGTGAATGGCGCCAGATACCATTCGGACACTCGTTCATACTTTCCCAGAAATTCCGAGCGATGCTTTGAGAGCCACGCCTTGGCCGCATCGAGAATCGGCGCTCCTCCTTCAGTGAAGGAACTTTTGAGATCGCCCCAAGTGTATTCCCTCAATTCGCCTATGATTGCTTTCCGCTTCTGCTCAAACTCATCAAACATACGCCCGGTGCGAAGGGCAAAGTCGAAACCCAAGCAGAGGGGTTCATCGGGACGAAAGACGGTTAGGAGAGGGCCCCCTATCCGAAACAGAATCTTGAAATGACGTTCAGATCTTCCTTTGGCTTCGTCTTCGCTCATCGGTACCTTTGCGGAGTTGGGCGTTTACTTGCCCATTTCTGCACGCGTCCTATCCAAGAATCCAGCCCACCAGTCAGCAAGCCTTACTCGCTCTTCCCAATGCTCGCCGCGGGCATATGCGCGGCGGACTGCGTTACCGTCCACATGGGCGAGCGCCCACTCGATCGCGTCCGGGTTCCACAGGCCGCTTTCATTAGCCAAGGTCGAGAACGTCGCCCGGAAACCATGCGAGGTCATTTCGTCCCTCGAAATGCCCATACGACGCAGGGCCGTGTTCAGGGTGTTCTCGCTCATCGGGCGGCTCGCCGACACGAGGGAAGGAAAAAGACGGGAACCTGATCCGGTCAGGTTCTTCAGATCCTCTAGCAGGACAACAGCTTGCCGGGGCAACGGCACATAATGCGGCCTGCGCATCTTCATGCGCTCAGCAGGGATTGCCCAAACGGCAGTCTTCAAATCGATCTCGGACCAACAGGCCTGCCGCAGCTCGCCGGGACGCGGCACCAGCAGGGCCATAAGCTGAAGTGCAATGCGCGTCGTTACTTGCCCGTGGAATCCGTCGATCGCGCGCATCAGACCGCCCAGCGCTTTCGTGTCGGTAATCGCTGCGCGCGGTTTGACAGTCGGACGAACAAGCGCGTCGCGCAAGGCATAAGTCGGATCGGCATCCACCGCGCCGTTGGCAACTGCGAAACGAAACACGGCTCCGATCTTCGACCGGAGGCGCTTGGCGGTCTCATAGTTCCCCTTGGCCTCCACCTTCCGGAGGCATTGCAGAATCGTCGGTGCCGAAACCTCGTGGATCGGTCTATTGCCAAAGTCTGCCTTTGCCATTTCCAGCAGCCACGCTGTCTTGGTCATGGTCGCCTCAGCCCTGCCCTCTGCATGACTTTTTTTACGAAGGCGTCAGCTTGGGCGGCGAAAGTGACAGCGCGCAACGCTTCTGCCTCGCGCTTCCGTTCCTTCTTCAGTTCACCTGGGTCTTCGCCGCGCGCCAAGATTGCGCGGGCACTGTCGCGAGCGGCCCGAGCTTGCCCAAGGCCGATTTCAGGATACCGGCCGATCGAAAGCAGCTTTTCTTTCGTCCCGATGCGATACTTGAACCGCCAGAGCCTGGAGCCCGTAGGCATCACAAGCACATAGAGACCATCAAAGTCGGCAACCTTGTAGGCCTTCTCTCGCGGCCTCAGGTTTCGAATCTGTACATCTGAAAGAGGCATCTCTGGGGGTATCGCCACTCTGCCAGTTCGTTCAACACCCCCAAACCTACCCCCAACGTGGGGGTATGTCAGCGGGCGAAGCTGGACGGTGCTGGACAACTGACCATCCAGAATCCCTTATAAACAAGGGGTTCCTGGATGTCACTGGATGATCTGGGAGAGAGAAGTGGTGCCGGTGAAGGGACTCGAACCCCCGACCCCATCATTACGAATGACGTGCTCTACCAGCTGAGCTACACCGGCCAACATCTCGCGGATCCGGCCAAGGGTCCGCGATCCGCCGCGCTGATAGCATCATCATCCGGGGCTGTGTAGCCCTAATTTTGCGCCCGGCGGCCTGTATCCTCGCCAAGTATGGCAGTTTCGTCGAGCGTGGGGGCGGCGCCGTCGAGGGGCGTGGTCCGGTCGGGATCATGCGCCTCGCGCGCCGGGCTGCCAACGATCAGGGGCAGCATCTCCGCACCGTGCGGCAGGTTCATCGCGGGCTTCGCCGCCTCGCGCCAGCTGAGCGTGTCGAAGCCGCCGCAATTCTCGCAAGTCGGCGCCCATTCGGCCTGGGCGTGCTGGCAACTGTCGCAAATCCACTGCGGGCCACGGCTCGCCGTCAGCGCCTTGGTCAGCCAGCCCCGAACCACCGCGTCATCCTCGCCTTCGCCGCGCGAGATTGCGGCCATGATCGTAAGGCTGCGGGCCGTCGGGTGGGTTTCCGGCAGCTTGCCGAGTGCGCGGCGGGCAGCGGGGAAATCCTCGGCCGCGATGTCAAGTTCCGCAGCGAGAAGGTGCGTTTCCTCGTTTTCGGGATGAATCTTCAGAAGCGTTTCGAAGCGCTTGCGCCGTGCGGCGGGCGTCTCACCGGGTTCGATGGCGGCGAAAGCGGCGGCGAGATCGGGGTGAGGCTGCGCGTTCCAGGCCTTTTTCAAGACCCTGACGGCATAGGCTGGCTTGCCGATCTGCATGTAGCTTTCCGCCGCAAGGACCGCCGCCGGGATAAGGTCCGGCGACTGCCGGTTGGCGGCAATCGCCGCCTCCCGCGCCTCGATCGTGGCATCCTCGGCGATGATGCCCTTGGCCTCCTGCAGCGCCAGCACGGCATCGCGGCGACGGTGCACATCGCGCGGCATCAGACCCTGTTTCATCTTGGCGCCAAGGACCTGCCGCGCGCCCTTCCAGTCACCAGAATCGGCCTGAAGCTGCAGAAGCGTGTCCTGCACGTCCTGATGCCGGGGCTTCATCGCGAAGGCCTTTTCGGCCAGCTTGAGCGCCGTCGCGGTATCGCCCTCGGCCAGCTTCTGCTTCATGAGGCCCCGCACGCCCACAAAACGGGTCTGGTCGCTTTGCAAGAGGCGCTTGTAGACCTCGGTTGCCCGCTTCGTGTCACCCGACATTTCGGCGGCTTGCGCCGAGAGAAGATTGGTCAGTTCCGGCCGTTTCAGATAGCGCTCTGCCTTCGCGGCCTGTGACATCGCCGCCCCGGCCTCACCCGAAGCAAGCGCCACCATGCCGTCGGCCAGCGCCTGATAGCCTTTGCGTTCGCGGTTGCGGTCGAAATAGCGGCTGATCGCGGTTTCATCGCCGTTGATGAAGCGGATCGTCGCAAGGAGCAACCCGACGACCTTCAGCGTCAGCCACAGAAGGAGAAGCAGGATCGCCGCACCGATCACCATCTGCACCGGGCCGAAGGTGAACTCCATGTTGGCGATGCTGATGCGCAGGCCCGAGCCGGTTTCGGCCAGGTAGCCGGCACCAAGCGCCAGAACGGCGACGATTGCGATGAAGACCGTTATCTTGACGAATGACCAGATCATCGCACCCTCACTTGACTTGCTGCTGCAAGGTTTCGGCAGCCTTGACCGCCACTTGGCGGCGCTCCGCCCGTGCAATCCATTCCGCCATCACCGCGCGCCCGTTTTCGGGCAGGCCAGCAAGCTCCGTCAGCGTCTGGGCAAGGTCGCCCGCGCGCAAGTTGGCCTCGGCCCGCGACAGGATGGCGTCGGGGTCATCCCCGGCGCGCGGCGCAAGCGAACGGGCGCCGCTCTGGCTGCGGAAGAAGGCAGTGATCCGGCCCAAGGTATCGTTGCCGGAAGCGTCCCGTACCGTCACGGCCAGAGCGGCGCGCGCGGCCTCGGGGAAACTTTCCTTGAGGCTCGCCAAGGTCGGCACGCCCTGCGCCTGTTCGGCAAGCGCTGCCGGAACCTCGACGCCTGCCGCCTTGAGTTCGGCCAGGGGCGCGTCGATGGCGCTGCCGCTTTCCAGCGCCGAAAGGATCAGGCTGAGGCTGCCGGTGCGCGCGGCCTCTTGCGCCGCCGCCGTCGCCTCGTTGCGCAAGCGCTCCGCTTCCGCCTCGACCGTGGCCACCTTCGCTGCGGCAGCTTCCGCCGCGGCGCCGATCTCGCCCTTCGCCGCCTCGACGGCTTTCATCTGCTCGCCGATCTCGACCCTGTATCCCTCCATCTCGCGCCGGATCGCGTCGAGCGCGCCGGCCGAGGCGGCATCACCCGTCACCGGGCGGGATTCGGCGGCATCAAGGCGGGTCTCGATCTTGCCAATCCGGTCGCCGGTGCCCGTCGTCGACTGCTCAAGTGCCTGAAGCCGGTCGCCAAGCTGGGCAATGCCCGCCGTGACCTCATCGGGGATGGCGGCGGTGGCGGGCGAAGCGACGGCACCTTTCAGGCTATCAAGTTCCGATTGCAGCGCCGCGATCTTCTCGGTCTGGCTGGCAAGATCGGCGCCGATCCCGGCCGTATCGCCGGAAATCGTCTGCGGGAAGTAGCGCGGCAGGACATAGGCGGCACTGGCAAAGCCAATCCCGCCAGCAACCAGCCCGCCAAGAAGAAGCGGCCCGAACCCGCCGCGCTTTTCGACGCGGACGATTTCACGCGGGGGCGGCGTCGCTTCGCGCTGGAAGGGCGTGCTTTCCTCCGGTTCCGGTTCCGGTTCCGGCAGCGCAACTTCGGGCACGGGGGTTTCCGTCACCTGCGGCCCATCTACCCCGGCATCGGTCGCTTCAAAATTCGTTTCGGTCGCGGCGATGGCGTCCGGGGCCGGCGCATCCTCATTGGTCTTCGGGGCGGTTTTGCGTGCACGAGCCACGGACATCTCCCAGTTCGGGGGTCCCGGTTCGGGACCAAACAAGTTGCGCTGCCGGATCAATCTAGACGTGGCATCCGGCGCCCTCAACCAGAACGTCGCACTTCGGCCAGAGGCAGAATGGCGCGGGCCAGCGCGGCGGCATCGGGTGAGGACGCGATGGCGACCCGTTCGGCATCAAGGTCCCGGGCCGCCTCAGCGATCCCGGCAGTCATCGCCGCGATCAGAAGCGGCGCGCGGTGGCCGCGAAAGGTGGCAACGGCCAGTCTGGCAGAGCGGTTGGAAAAGAGCGGAAGGATTACGGGGCCGGTGGCCGCCATGAGGCTGATCGCTTCCGCCGTGGGCGGGCAGGGTTCCTGCGCATAAACCACGGCCGAGACCGTGTCTATTCCCGCCGAATTCAGTGCCATTTCGATGTCGAATGCCTGATCCTGCGCCAGCGGGCAGAACAGGCGCCCCGCCGGCCTTCGGACCGCCAGTTCCCGCGCGAGATCCTCGGCGGTACCGCTGCCTTCGATCACAGGAAAGCCTGCCGTCTTCGCCGCCGCACCAGTGCGGGGGCCAACACACCACGCCAGCGCGCTCCGGTCGCCGCCTAGGCGCGCCACCGCCGCCACCGCCGTCTCGGACGTGAAGACGATGCCTTCGCAGTCGGGAAGATCGACATCAATAAACCGGGGCGCCATCAGGGGGGAGATCACCGCCCGCAGGTCGCCCCCCGCCGCCCTGACCTCATCCAGAAAGCGCCGCGCCGGTTCGGCTGGCCGGGTCAGAAGCAATGTCGGCCGGTTCCCCGCCACGAAGCCCCCCCCCCGGGATTGTCTCATGAGCCTGCCGGTGTTACCTGCCCTGAAACGGCAAAGCAACAGCGGGCATTGGCGCATCGTGACCACCATCCTCGGTCTTGAAAGCAGTTGCGACGACACTGCCGCCGCCATCGTGCGCGAGGTCGGCGGGCGGAGGGAGATTCTCGCCTCTGTCGTCTATGGCCAGACCGCGCTTCATGCCGAATTCGGCGGCGTGGTGCCGGAGATTGCTGCCCGTGCCCATGCCGAAAAGATGGACCTTTGCGTGGAAGAGGCGCTGGCCGTCGCGGGCCTTGGCCTTGCGGAGATCGACGCCATCGCCGTTACCTCCGGGCCGGGGCTGATCGGTGGGGTTCTCTCGGGAGTGATGTGCGCCAAGGGCATCGGCGCCGCGACCGGCAAGCCGGTGATCGGCGTAAACCACCTCGCCGGTCACGCCCTGACGCCGCGCCTGACCGAGGGCCTCGGCTTTCCCTACCTCATGCTCCTCGTCTCGGGCGGGCATTGCCAATTCCTGATTGTCGAGGCCGCGGACCGCTTTACCCGCCTCGGCGGCACGATCGACGATGCGCCGGGCGAGGCTTTCGACAAGACCGCGAAGCTTCTCGGCCTGCCGCAACCAGGCGGTCCGGCGGTGGAGGCCGAGGCACGGCTGGGCGATGCCAAACGTTTCGCTTTCCCGCGCCCTCTGCTCGACAGGCCCGGATGCGACATGTCTTTCTCCGGGCTGAAGACCGCACTTCTGCGCGCCCGCGATGCGGTCGTCGCGGAAAATGGCGGGCTGACCTTGCAGGACCGCCGTGACCTTTGCGCCGGCTTCCAGGCCGCCGTCGCCGATGTGCTTGCGGAGAAATCCCGCCGCGCCATTGCCGCCTATGCCGACCGGGGCGCAACCGATCCCGCATTCGCCGTCGCCGGCGGGGTCGCGGCCAATGCCGCGATCCGGTCCGGGCTTGAGGCGCTGGCGGTCGAGCGGAGGGTGAGATTCGTGGCTCCCCCCCTCTCGCTTTGCACCGACAATGCCGCCATGATCGCCTGGGCCGGGATCGAAAAGCTGAATGCGGGCGTGATCGACCCCGAGGATCTGGTCGCCCGCCCGCGCTGGCCGCTTGACACCAGCCGCCCGGCGCTCATCGGTTCCGGCAGGAAGGGGACGAAGGCATGAGCATCGGAGTCATCGGATCGGGCGCCTTCGGTACCGCGCTGGCGGTCGCGCTGGCCATTGGCGGCGCCCGCGTCACGCTCTGGTCGCGAGATGCGGAAAGCGCCCGCCTGATCCATGAAACGCGGGAGAATGCCCGCTACCTTCCGGGCGTGAAACTCCCCGAAACAGTCTCTGTTACAGCCGAAATGGTCGCTCTGGCCCAGCATGACACCGTGCTTCTCGCCATGCCGATGCAGCAGATGAGCCAGGCCCTGAAGGATTGGGATGGCAGGCTCGATGGCCGGGTTCTTGTCTCCTGCGCCAAGGGCATCGACCTTGCCACCGGCCTTGGCGGGGCCGAGATCATCCGCCGCGCCTGCCCCTCGGCCATCCCCGCGCTCCTCACCGGGCCGAGCTTTGCCGCCGACATCGCGCGCGGCCTGCCGACCGCCCTGACGCTGGCCTGCGCCGACCGGCATCAGGGTGAGGCGCTTCAGGCGGCGCTGTCTACCCCGGTCCTGAGGCTCTACCTGACCGACGACATTGCCGGCGCCGAACTTGGCGGGGCGTTGAAGAACGTCGTCGCCATCGCGGCGGGTGTTGTCATCGGCGCCGGGCTTGGCGATTCTGCGCGCGCGGCCCTCATTACCCGCGGCTTCGCCGAGATGCAGCGCCTTGCCGTCGCCTGCGGCGCGCAGCGCGAGACGCTCGCCGGCCTTTCCGGCCTTGGCGACCTCATCCTGACCTGCACCTCGGAACAGTCTCGCAACTTCCGCTTCGGGCGCGCACTTGGCCTTGGCGAAGCCTTCGACCCCGCCGTCACCGTCGAAGGCGCGTCAACCGCTGCCGCCGCCGTGGCACTTGCGCGCCGCCATGGCGTCGAACTGCCGGTCAGCGAGATGGTCGCGGCCCTCGTCGCTCGCAAGATCGACGTGCCCGAGGCGATGGATCTTCTCCTCAACCGCCCACTGAAAAGGGAAACCTGATGCTTTACGCCGTCATCTGCCGCGACAAGCCCGGCCATCTCCAGGTGCGTCTCGACACCCGCGCCGAGCACCTCGCCTATATCGAAAAGACAGGCATCGTGAAGATGGCGGGGCCTTTCCTCGAAGGCGGCCAGATGTGCGGATCGCTCGTCATCCTCGATACCGGCGACCTTGCCAACGCCGAAGCCTGGGCGGCGGGTGATCCCTACAAGGCGGCGGGGCTTTTCGAAAGCGTGACCGTGACCGAATGGAAGAAGGTGATCGGCTGATGGCCTACTGGCTTTTCAAATCGGAGCCAGACACCTGGAGCTGGGATCAGCAGGTCGCCAAGGGTGAGGTCGGCGAGGAATGGCACGGGGTCCGCAACTATCAGGCGCGCAACAACATGCGCGCGATGAAGGTCGGCGATCTGGGGTTCTTCTACCATTCCAACATCGGCAAGGAGGTCGTCGGCATCGTCGCGGTTTCGGCCCTGAGCCACCCCGACAGCACCACCGAGGATCCGCGCTGGGACTGCGTGGACATCAAGGCGGTGCGGCCGCTACTTAGGCCTGTGACGCTGGAAGAGGCGAAGAATGATCCGCGGCTGGCAGAGATGGCGCTGGTGAAGAACACCCGGCTGTCCGTGCAGCCGGTGACGGAAGCGGAATGGAAGATCGTCTGCGAACTTGGCGGGCTTTAGATCCCGCAACCCAGTTCTGAAAGTGAAGGGTCCCGGCCCACGACCGGGACCCTTCGCCACCCCGGCGCACCCCTGCACCATCGTGTATCCGAAAGGTCACGGCCATCCTGGCCCGACAAGGAAACCCTAGACCTGCAGCGCCGGCATCGCAACAATCGAATAGATAAAATTCATTGGTAATAACGTGTTAACCAAGGTCCGCCGAAGCGCCCACCGCTCTGTCCTGCAGGCGCTCCAAGCGGAATCCCTCAGCGGTAGGCGGCTTCCTTGCCGAAATGCTTGACCAGCATGTAATAGACCACGGCGCGGTACTTGTTGCGCTCCGACTTGCCATAGGTCTCGATCGCGGAGTTGATCGCCGCCATCAGATCGGGGCTGTCCTTCAGACCCAGTTTCTTCATCAGGAAGTTCTTCTTGACTGTCTCAAGCTCGGTTTCCTGACCGGCCGCGACGGTGGCGGAATCCGCGTCATAGATCGACGGGCCGCAGCCGATCGTCACCTTCGTGAGAAGATCCATATCCGGCGTCATCTTGCATTTGTTCTTTAGATCGTCGGCATATTTGGCGATCAGCTCGTCTCTTTTACCCATGACTAGTCTCCAGTTGGCCATTGCGTGGCACTTGCACACGCCTCCCTGCGTGCGCGGCGGAGGTTAGGTGCAACCGTGGCACGGGGCAAAGAAAAAGCGCAGAGGTGACGCGATGTCAGGGGGAAAAATGGTCGCATCTGCCCATTGGGCTGTGGTGCGCTCTCCCGCGGCCATTGACGGCGGGAAGGCGCCTCAAGCCGCATCAATAGCGGTAATGGTCCGATTTGAACGGGCCGGCAACGGCCACGCCGATGTAATCGGCCTGATCCTTGCGCAGCTCGGTCAGCTTGGCGCCGATCTTCGCCAGATGCAGGCGGGCGACCTTTTCATCAAGGTGCTTCGGCAGGATATAGACGCCGGGCTTGTATTCCGCCGCCTTGGTCCAAAGCTCGATCTGCGCCAGCACCTGATTGGTGAAGGAGGCCGACATCACGAAGGACGGATGGCCGGTGGCATTGCCTAGGTTCAGAAGCCGGCCTTCGGAGAGAAGGATGATCTTGTTGCCCGAGGGCATCTCGATCAGGTCCACCTGTTCCTTCACATTGGTCCACTTGTGATTCTTCAGCGCCGCGACCTGGATCTCGTTGTCGAAATGGCCGATGTTGCCGACAATGGCCATGTTCTTCATTTCCCGCATGTGGTCGATGCGGATCACGTCCTTGTTGCCGGTCGTGGTGATGAAGATGTCGGCATCGCCGACGACGTCTTCCAGCACCACCACCTCAAACCCGTCCATCGCCGCCTGAAGCGCGCAGATCGGGTCGACCTCGGTCACTTTCACGCGGGCGCCGGCACCGCGAAGCGAGGCGGCCGAGCCCTTGCCGACATCGCCATAGCCGCAGACGACGGCGACCTTGCCGGCCATCATCGTGTCGGTGGCGCGGCGGATGCCGTCGACCAGCGATTCCTTGCAGCCGTATTTGTTGTCGAACTTCGACTTGGTGACAGAATCGTTCACGTTGATCGCCGGGAAGGGCAGAAGGCCCTTCTTGTGCAAATCGTAAAGCCGGTGAACGCCGGTCGTGGTTTCCTCGGAAACGCCACGGATCGCGTCGCGCTGCCTGGTGAACCAGCCGGGGCTTTCCTTCAGACGCATCTTGATCTGGTTGTAGAGGCACACTTCCTCGTCCGAGGTCGGAACCTCGATCAGCCCGGTCTCCCCGGCCTCGACCCGCGCACCAAGCAGGATGTAAAGCGTCGCATCCCCGCCATCGTCGAGGATCATGTTGCAGGTGCCTTCCGGGAACTGGAAGATCTTGTCCGTATAGGCCCAGTATTCCTCAAGCGTCTCGCCCTTTACGGCAAAGACCGGCGTGCCGGTTTCGGCGATCGCGGCAGCGGCGTGATCCTGGGTCGAGAAGATATTGCACGAGGCCCAACGCACATCGGCGCCAAGGGCCTTCAGCGTCTCAATCAGGACGGCGGTCTGGATCGTCATGTGCAGTGACCCGGCGATCCGCGCGCCTTTCAGCGGCTTTTTCGCGCCGTATTCCTCGCGCAGCGCCATGAGGCCCGGCATTTCGGTTTCGGCGATATCAAGCTCCTTGCGGCCAAAGCCGGCCAGACCGATATCGCGGATGATGTAATCCTTCGGCATTCGCCGTTCTCCTGAATGTCTTGCGTTGGCGCTGCCATACCACTCCCTGCTGCCTGCGGCAATCAACGGGACGTTGCCGGGCGCCGCGGACGCACCTTTCCCCTCAGCGCGAGCTGCATTGTCGGCGGAGCGGCATCAAGCAGGTGGTCAAGCGCATAGCCGCAGGCCAGCGCCGCAAAAGGTGTCGCGAGGTAGAAGACAAGGTAACTCGGCTCTCGCTCCGAGCCGACGAAATGCTGCCACGGCACCCAAAGAATGCCGATCAGCGGCACATGCATCAGAAAGGCGAGGAATGTCGCGCGCCCGAGAATCGGCTGCGTGTCGCGCCTGAGCGCCCAGACCAGCGCCGATGTCAGCGACAGGGTAAGAAGACAGATACCCAGTCGGCGCAAGAGAAGCGGCAGGTAAACCCCCGTCACCCATCCCGTTTCCAGCGTGCCAAGCCCCGCCCCCGCCAGCACGAAGAGATAGCCGAAGACGAGCCCGACGGACGGTCGAGACAATGTCGACAGCGATACCTCCAGGCGCGCGAGGCATGCGCCCAGCAGCACGAACTGGAGTATCCCGTCGCGGAAGATCAGGGGTTGCAGGCTGTCACCGACAAGCCCCAGAAGCAGCGCCGCCGCCAGCGCGACCCAGGGGGCGCGGTCGATCAGCGGCACCGCCAGCCTCAGGATCAGCGTGGCCACGAAAAGATCGCGCAGGAAGAAGAGAGACCGGTTCGCCGTGGGGCCGGTCAGCCCGGCCCAGGCATTCAGCGCATCGAGAATGCTTCCGTCGCGGCGCAGGATGGCCGTCGCGGGAACACCGGCAATGTGGAACTTCATCGCCGCGAGGATAAGAAAGATCGCGCTCCAGACGAGAGCGGGCAGCAGGATGCTTTCGAACCGCCGCCATGCGACCTCGCCCAAGGGAAGCTGGCGTGCGCGCATCCAGAAGAGATAGCCGCTGATGAAGCTTAGAAGCGACACGCTGATCCGCCCGAGCGTATCGCCCAGCAGACCACCGACCATCGCGAAATCGCCGCTGTTGACGACGCTCGGCAGCGACAGGCCGGGGCTCACATGCACCCACATCATCGTCAGGATGCAGAAGACGCGCAGCAACTCGATCTGGCGGCTGTCCTGCGGCGTCATCTCTTGGCCACCGTTCCCGGATAGTCATACTCTGGGCTTGGAACTATCACGCGGACAGGCCAAAAGCCTAGCGCGGACTGGACGTTGGAGCGATCGGGAGGCCGGAAATGAAAAAGCCGCGCGCGTGGCAGCGGATGCTTTCAGGCCGCAGGCTTGACCTTCTTGACCCGACGCCCCTCGATATCGAGGTTGAGGATATCGCCCATGGTCTTTCCTTCGTGGCGCGCTGGAACGGCCAGACCATCGGTGACTGGCCCTATTCGGTGGCCGAGCATTCGCTGCTGGTCGAACAGCTTTTCGACCGCGCAAATCCCGGTGTTGCCACGCGCTGGAAGCTAGCGGCACTTCTGCATGACGCCCCGGAGTATGTGATCGGCGACATGATAAGCCCGGTGAAGGCCGCCATCGGGCCGGGCTACGGCGCGCTGGATGACCGCCTTTCGGCAGCCATCCATCTGCGCTTCGGCCTGCCGGCGGTCCTGCCGGCGGCGATCAAGAAAGAGATCAAGCGCGCCGACCGCATTTCCGCCTGGCTTGAAGCGGTGGAGATCGCCGGGTTTTCCCGCGCCGAGGCCGACCGCTTTTTCGGGCCGATGGATGCAGGTGCCGGACTGATGCGCGGCCTCGCGATCCGCCTCAGGCCGCCGATGGAGGCGCGGGCTGACTACATCGCGCGGCATGGCGCGCTACTCGCTGACACCGGCGCGGCCTAGAACCGCAGCCCGGCGATCCAGTACCAGCTCCGGCGCAGCGGGGCTGCTTGATCGCAACCACGATCATGCTGCGGCGGCTCGGGGCGGCGCAGGGTGGCTATGCGGTAGACATCTGCAAGAATGAACAACATTTTCGCCTCCAAATCTCGGGGTTGCAATGTCATAATGCCTGTGAATCACCGGGAATCGCGAGTCATATGCAATTTCTGATTGTTAGTAAAACTTACATATGAACGGCCCCGACTGGCTTGGCTTCCCATCCCTTGCCGGGCTGCGCGCCTATGAGGCGGCGGCACGCCTTGGCGGCTTCAGCGCGGCAGGGCGCGCGCTCAGCGTCACCCATGCCGCCGTTGCCCAGCAGGTGCGCGCCCTGGAACGCGAGATCGGCGAAAGCCTTGTGGTGCGCGAAGGCCGCGCGCTTCGCCTGACCGAAAAGGGCGAGGCTTTGGCCGCCGAGCTGACCCGCGCCTTCGTCGCGATCCAGAGCGCGACCGAAGCGGCGCGCGCCCAGTCCGACCGGCCCGTCGCCATCACCCTGTCGCCAAGCTTTGCCGCGAACTGGCTGATGCCCCGCCTTGGCCGCTTCTGGCGGGCGCATCCGGATATCCAGCTTTCGCTGCAACCTGATCACCGGGTCGTCGACCTCGCCCGCGAAGGTTTCGATCTTGGCATCCGCTTCGGACGCGGCAAATGGCCGGGGGTTGAGGCGCGGCACCTCGCCCCTGCGCATTACGTTGTCGTGGCGACGCCAGCGCTCCTTGGCGGACGGACGGCGCTGACCACGACGGAACTGGCGGCGATGACCTGGGTGCTTGAGCCTGACTGGCCCGAACACCGGCATTGGCTCTCGACGCAGACCGGGCTTGATGTCGCCAGCCTGAAGATGCAGGAATTCGCCACCGACGAGCTCGCCCTTGGCGCCGCCCGACAGGGGCTTGGCCTTCATGTCTCAAGTTATGCGCTGGTCGAGGATGATCTGCGCGCCGGTCGCCTTTGCATCGCCTTCGCGGCAAAGGGCGACGACCTCGGCTATTTTGTCGTGACGAGTCCCGGCCCGCAGCGCCCGCAGGCCAGGACGTTCCTGCGTTGGTTGATGGCAGAAAGTTAGATCGCGAGGTCCGCGAGAGATTTGCCAGACTTCAAAGCGGCTTCCACCCAGCGCGGCTTTCTGCCACGACCGGTCCAGGTATCCGAACGGTTTGCCGGATTGGCATATTTGGCTTTTGCGGGGGCACGCTTGCGCGCCACTTTCGCGCCAACGATCTCATCCAGCGAAAAGCCCAGCGCCCGCGCCTTTTCCTCAAGCTCGCGCAGCGCTTCCTGCTTGCGGCGATCTTCGTAACCGTCGATGAGACGGCCGACCTGCGCGTGAAGCGCCTTGAGTTCCTTCAACGACATGTTTTCGAGTGCGGTGGACATTTTACCCCCATGCTGCTGCCCCTGGGTAAAGAGATAGCGCCGGAATAATTGTCTTTTCAACCTGTGTTTTAGAACAGGCCGTCGAACTGGGTTATTTCGGGCTCCGCTTCGCAAGAATCCGCTGAAGCGTGCGGCGATGCATATTCAGGCGCCGCGCAGTTTCAGAAATATTCCGGTCACAAAGTTCGTAGACGCGCTGAATATGTTCCCAGCGGACCCGATCGGCCGACATCGGGTTTTCCGGCGGCGGCGGCAGGGATTCCTCCCGCGCCAATAGCGCATTCACGATGTCATTCGCATCGGCGGGCTTTGAAAGATAGTCGATGGCACCGATCTTTACCGCAGCTACCGCAGTCGCAATTGCCCCGTAGCCGGTCAGCACCACCACGCGGCAATCCGGGCGCCGTTCCCGCAACAGCTCGACAACGTCAAGGCCGTTGCCATCCCCGAGCCTCAGGTCGACAACTGCGTAAGCCGGCGGGCGGGCGAGCGCGGCGGCCCTGCCGGCCTCGACACTTTCCGCGGTCTCGGCCTTGAAACCGCGCTTTTCCATCGCTCGCGCCAGACGTGTAACAAAGGGGCCGTCATCATCGACAAGAAGAAGGCTGGTGTCAGGCCCGAGGTCCAGGCTGGTGTCTTCCGTCATGCGACGCCTCCATTCTTCTGCGTTATTCTAGGTCGCGGGATCGGTTCGGTCAATTTTACCCGGCAGCGGCATCCAGAAAGCAGGCAACCCGCGACGCCATGGTTTCGGGGTCGGTCTCGCGGTCGAAAAACTCCACGAACCCCTCGCCGGGAAGCATGAGGTAGGTCTGGGTCATGTGATCGACAAGGTAATTGGGATCGGCCTTGTCGTCGGGCACCTTGTAATAGGTCTTGTAGGTTTTTGCGACGGCGGCGATTTCCTCGGGCGTTCCGGTCAGGCCAATCAACCGCGGATGGATGTAGTCCGTCCACTCTTTCAGGACTTCGGGCGTATCGCGGACAGGATCGACCGAGATGACGACCGGCTGAACCAGGTAACCCATTTCCTCGAGCGCATCGGTCGTCTCGGCATTGCGCGCGGTATCGGTCGGGCAGACATCGGGGCAGAACGTATATCCGAAATAGACCAGACTCGGTTCGGTCAGCACGTCCTTCTCGGTCACCTTGCGGCCGTTTTCATCGGTCAGCGTGAACGGCCCGCCAATCGCGCCGGGGCCGCCGGCGATGGCTGTGGCGCGGCAGGCCGCGAACTTGTCGGCGCCGCCGGTTCTGGTCACGGCATAGATCGCCGTCAGGCCGATGGCGGCCACCGTGACCGCTGCAATGGCGTAGCGGCGCGTGGATGTAGTCATTCTTGGTCCCCCAGGATGATACGGCGCGCATTGATCGCGCATCGGCGTCCGACTATCAATTGCCATGCAGCCAAAAGTGACGACAAGGACGCAGATGGACGCGGCCAATCCCATCGGTTCCGCCAATCCCGGCATGTTCGGTCCCGGTATCGGCGGGCCAAGCGACTGGGTCCGGCTGAGAACACTGATCCTTTTGCGCTGGATGGCAATCGTCGGCCAACTGGCCGCGCTCGCGGTGGCGTGGCGCTATTACAGGATCGAGCTGCATCTCGGCGTCTGTCTGGCTGTTGTCGGCACGGCGGTCGTCTTCAACCTCGTCTCCATCTACTTCAACCCGCAGAGCAAGCGCCTCAGCGAACTTGAGACGCTTCTGGCGCTGCTTTTCGACACGCTGCAGCTTTCCTTGCTCCTGTTCCTGACCGGCGGGCTCAATAATCCTTTCGCGCTCCTCATTCTGGCGCCGGCGACGATCGCGGCGACGGCGCTGCAAACCCGCGCCACCATCTTCATCGGATTTGTCACCATCGTGCTCGTCACGGTGATCTCGCTGTTCAATCTTCCGCTTCACCTTGCGAACGGCGAACTGATCGAGGTGCCCTGGATCTTCGGCTTCGGCTTCTGGCTCGCCATCGTGACCGGCGTGGTGTTCCTTGGCGTCTATGCGCGACGGGTCGCGTCCGAGATGCATTCGATGGGCCGTGCGCTTCTGGCGACGCAAATGGCGCTCGCGCGCGAGCAGAAGCTTACCGACCTTGGCGGTGTTGTCGCTGCCGCCGCGCATGAGCTTGGCACTCCGCTTGCCACGATCAAGCTGGTGAGCACCGAGATGATCGGCGATCTGGGGCAATTCCCCGATCTGAAAGACGACGCCGTTCTCATCCGCGAACAGGCCGACCGCTGCCGGGATATCCTGCGATCGATGGGCCGCACCGGGAAGGACGACCTGCACCTGCGCAGCGCGCCGCTTTCTGCCGTGATACACGCGGCGGCAGAGCCGCATGTCGGGCGTGGAAAGACCCTGAATTTCACGCCCGACTGCGACTCGCCAGAACTGAAGACGCAACCGATCATCCTGCGCCGGCCCGAGATCATCCATGGTCTGCGCAACCTCGTCCAGAACGCGGTCGACTTTGCGCGAAAGCAGATCTGGATTGATCTCTCCTGGACCGAAAGCCATGTGACACTCCGCATCACCGATGACGGGCCTGGGTTTCCGCCGGACCTGATCGGGCGGATCGGCGATCCTTTCGTGCGCCGCCGACGCGAGGAAGAACGTGATCCGCGGCCCGGCTATCAGGGCATGGGGCTGGGGCTCTTCATTGCCAAGACGCTGCTCGAACGAACCGGCGCCACCCTGCAATTCATGAACGCCGCCGATCCGTTTCTGGCAGTGCATGAGCGCCCCGAACGGTCCGGCGCGGTGATCGAGGTGTCCTGGCCGCGCGCTCTGATCGAGGCGATGCCTTCCGACCCCTTGGGTGAAAACCCCCCGCTCCAGCCCTGAACCCGCCGCCGCGGTCGCGCATTAATGCGTCGTTAACCGGTTTTGAGACATCTTCGGCCCGGGGCGGAGACCTTCGGGGAATACGAAACCACCATGTTGACGTCTTTCTTTCTGGCCGCGGTGATCATTCTTTCGTCGCTGGGCGCCGCACTCATCGCGCTTTTCGTGTTGCCGAAGATCGGCCTTCCCGGCCCCCGCCGGGCCTCGCTCGGTGATGTCGCACCGGGCCCCGTCGAACAGGCAGCGTTCCTTTTCGAGGACGGCACATTGGTCGATGCGACCCGGTCCGCGCGCGCCCTACTTGCCGCCCTTCCGGGCGAAGGCTCCGACTGGAAGCGGCTCTCGGACCATTTGTCGCGGTCCATTGCAGGCTTTGCCCCGGCCCTTGCCGACCTGCCGCAGCGGGGCGAGATCAGGCTTGCGGGCGAGGAAGGCACCAGCATCGCGGTACGCGCAGAATGTCTTGGTGATCTGACGCGCCTCACCGTCGAGGACACGGCGCGCGAAGGCATGGGTGTTCTCGTCGACGGCCTCAGTCTCAGGGCGCAGGAAGACGAACTGGTCGGGCTGCGGGAATGCCTGTCGCAGGCGCCGATGCTGATCTGGCGCACCGATGCCTCGGGAACCATCGTCTGGGCCAATGGCGCCTATCTCTTCAAGGTGATGGAGCGGGACCACCTGCGCGAGGATGACCTGACCTGGCCGATCCCGGCGCTCTTTCCGCCGAGCGCCCCGCACGAGGACGCGACGCGCCGGCTTTCGGTCGCCGCCCGGCCGCACATGGCCGAATGCTGGTACGATTGCCACAGCTACGCTTCCGGCGGCGGAACGCTCTATTACGCGATCTCGGCGAATGCCGCGGTGCGGGCGGAACGGACCCAGCGCGAATTCGTGCAGACACTGACGAAGACCTTCGCCCATGTCCCGATCGGCCTTGCAATCTTCGACCGCAACCGCCAGCTGCAACTCTTCAACCCTGCCCTTCTCGACCTGACCAATCTTGGCGTCGAGTTCCTCTCGGCCCGCCCGAGCCTGCCATCATTCCTCGACCGTCTGCGCGAGGCGCGGGTGATCCCGGAACCGAAGGACTACAGCCTCTGGCGCCAGCAGATGGCCGAACTTGAACGCGCCGCGGCGCAGGGCCAGTACGAGGATACCTGGCTTCTGCCCTCCGGCCTCACCTACCGCGTCACCGGCCATCCCCATGCCGACGGCTCGCTGGCTTTCCTTTTCGAGGACATCAGCGCCGAAACCGCGATGACCCGCAGCTTCCGCACCGAAATCCAGCTTAGTCAGGCGGTGATCGACGCGGTGGAAGAGGCCATCGTGGTCTTTTCGCCCGCCGGTGAGCTTATCATGTCGAACGCTGCCTATGCCGCGCTTTGGCGTGTCGATCCCGCCGCCACCCTCGGCTCCGTCCGCATTCCCGACGCGGTGCGGCACTGGCAGACTTTGGCCCTGCCGAACCCGCTCTGGGGCGAGATCCGCGATTTCGTCGGCGACATCCACGAACGGGCAGATTGGACCGCCGATTGCACCATGGCGGACGGGCGGCGGCTGGAATGCCGGGTGGTGCCGTTGCAGGGGGGCGCGACGCTCATTGGGTTCTCGTCGGCGCTTGCCGGCCGCCCGCCGCTGCCGCCGACCGGGCAAGGCACGGCCGACAGGAAATCCGCCGCCGCCTGACCCATGTTCGGCCTTGCGACAGCCGCCGCCCGCGATAAAAGTCGCGGCATGGCGCCTTCCGCGAACCCTTCCCTTGCCGCGACCCTCCGGCTCGCCTCGCCCGAGGCGACCGAAGCGCTTGCCGAGGCTCTGGCCGATGTGCTGGAGCCCGGTGATACCATCCTCCTTGAAGGGCCGATCGGGGCGGGCAAGTCGCATTTCTGTCGCGCCGCCATCCGCCACCTCCTGAGCCGGGAGGGGCTGGTCGAGGATATCCCCTCGCCCACCTTCACCCTGGTCCAGACCTATGCGCTTTCCGGAACCGAGGTCTGGCACGCCGATCTCTACCGCCTCAGCGATCCCGCCCAGATCATCGAACTGGGGCTTGAGGAGGCTTTCGAGACGGCCATCACCTTTGTCGAATGGCCCGACCGCCTTGGCACAGCTGCCCCGCTCAATGCGATGCACGTCACCCTGTCAACCGGGGCTGACGAGGATGTCCGCATCGCCCGCATCCATGCCACCGACCCGCGCTGGAACAAGCTCAGGGCGCTCCTGCCAGCCGACATCGGGGTGATGCCGGATGTCTAGCGCCAGCCCCGTGGACGCGCTGATCGCACGCGCAGGCTGGGCCGGCGCCCACGCCGTTCCGGTCGCCGGCGATGCCTCCGCCCGCCGGTTCACCCGGCTTCTCAAAACCGACGGCAGCAGCGCCATCCTGATGGACGCCTCTGCCGATCCGGGCGGCAGCAGCAGACGCTTCGCCGATCTCTCTGCCTGGATCAACGCGCAAGGTCTCTCCGCGCCGCGTATCCTCGCCGCGGACCTGCCGGCGGAACTGCTCATCGTCGAGGATTTCGGCGACCAGCTTTTCGCCCGCCTTCTGGCGGAAGACCCCGCCCGCGAGGCCGAGCTTTACACCGCGACCGCGGAATTTCTCGTCACTTTTCAGCGTCTCACGCCGCCGCCCGGCCTCGCACCCTTGGATGGCCCCGCGCTCGCCGATCTGACACGGCTTGTCCTCGACTGGTACCTGCCCGGCATGGATGCCCCCGCGACGCCTGAGGCGCTGGCCATTCCCGACCTGATCGCCCGAACTTATGACGACCTCGCCGGACCGGCGCCCCTCGTCACCAGCCTGCGTGACTTTCACGCGGAGAACGTGCTCTGGCTTCCCGAACGTTTTGGCCCGGCCCGGCTTGGGTTGATCGACTTTCAGGACGCCGTCACCGCACATCCGGCCTATGACCTCGTCTCCTTCCTGCAGGACGCGCGCCGCGACCTCTCACCGGGAATCGAAGCCGTGATCTTCGATCTTTTCTGCCGCGAGGCCGGCCATGATCCCGACCGGTTCCGCGCTATCTATGCACTCATCGGCGCCCAGCGCGCGCTGCGCATCCTCGGCGTCTTCGCAAGGCTGATCCGGCAGGCGGGCAAGCGCCGCTACGCCGCCTTCTTCCCGCGCGTCTGGGGCCACCTTGCGGCCAACCTCGCCCATCCGGCACTGGCGCCCCTGTCCCGCGCCATCCACTCTGCCCTCCCCGAACCGACCCCGGCCCGCATCGACAGGATGATCGCTTCATGCCCGACGCCCTGATGCTTTTCGCCGCCGGTCTTGGCACGCGGATGGCGCCCCTGACCGACCACCTGCCGAAACCCCTGATCGCAGTCGGGGGCCTGGCGCTTATCGACCACGCGCTGGCGCAGGTCGATGCAGTCGCAATCAGGCGCATCGTCGTCAACCTGCACTACAAGGCCGGGATGATCCGCGACCATCTGGATGGGCGACACGGCATGCTTTTCTCGGACGAAACGGCCGAAATCCTCGAAACCGGTGGCGGGTTGAAAGCCGCCCTGCCACTTCTGGGCAACGAACCGGTCTACACCATGAACACCGATGCCGTCTGGTCCGGCAGCAACCCCCTGACCGAACTGGCGCAGGCCTGGGACCCGGGGCGGATGGAGGCTTGCCTCCTCCTCGTCCACCGCGACGATGCCGTTGGGCACCAGGGGCCGGGCGATTTCGACATCGCGGACGATGGCCGGATCACCCGGGGCGGGCCTTACATCTATACCGGCGTCCAGATCACCGCGACCGGACGGATCGCCGCGATGCCTGACCGCAAGTTCTCGCTGAACCGGGTCTGGGACCAGATGGCGGCGGAAGGTCGTCTTTTCGGCACCCGGCATCAGGGCGGCTTCTGCGATGTCGGGCGGCCGGATGCCATTGCGCTCGCCGAGGCGCACATGGCACAGATGGGGCATGTTTGATCCAAGCGGCCGCCCGCGCGTCTTTGCCCTTCCGCCCGGCGCGGATTTTCCCACGGAACTGGTGCGGGGCCTGATCGCACGCCTTGGCGGGGCGCCGCCCGAAGCCATGGCGCGGGTCACGCTTTACCTGAACACCGGGCGGATGATGCGGAGCGTGCGCGCCGCCTTCGACCGGACGGGCGCCCGGCTTTTGCCGCGCCTCAGGCTTGTGAGCGATCTGGCGCTCGACCCGGTGCCGGGGCTTCCGCTGCCGGTCGCCCCCCTGTCGCGTCGGTTCGACCTGATGCGGCTCGTCTCGGCGATGCTGAACGACGGGACCGACCTCGCCGAGGGGCGGGCAGCCTTCGACCTTGCCGACAGCCTCGCCACGCTGCTTGAGGAGATGGAAGGCGAAGGCGTCCCGGCCGAGGCCTTCGAAGCGCCCGATTTCGCCGAGGATCACGCCCGCCACTGGGAAAGGAGCCTCGCCTTCCTGAGGATCGCGACCCGCTACCTGTCCGACGACAGCCGCCCCGACCCCGAGGGGCGACGGCGCCGGGTCGTCGACTGGCTGGCGGGGCGCTGGCAGGAAGCACCGCCGGTGGGCCCGGTTCTCGTCGCAGGATCGACCGGTTCGCGCGGCACGACGCAGGCCCTGATGCGCGCCGTGGCGGCGCTGCCGCAGGGCGCGGTGATCCTGCCGGGTTTTGATTTCGGCCTGCCCGAAGATGTCTGGAACAGTCTCGATTCCGGCATTTTCGCTGCTGAGGACCATCCGCAGTACCGCTACCGCGCCTTGCTGCGCGGGCTGGACCTTCGCCCTAGCGAAGTGACCCCATGGCGCGCCAACACCACCCCCGATCCGGCGCGGAACGCGGTTCTGTCGCTGGCGCTCAGGCCGGCGCCTGTCACCGACCGCTGGCTGAGCGACGGCCCCGCCCTTGGGCCGCTTCCACCGGCGATGGCCGGCGTGACGGTGCTTGAGGCCGCAGCGCCGCGCGAAGAGGCGATGGCGATCGCGTTGGTCCTGCGCGAAGCGGTTGAAAACGGTCGGCGCGCTGCCCTGATCTCCCCCGACCGTGTGCTGACGCGCCGCGTCACCGCCGCGCTCGACCGCTGGCGCCTTCTGCCGGACGACAGCGCCGGGCGGCCGCTTCTGCAATCGGCACCCGGGCGTTTCCTGCGCCAGACCGCCGCCCTCGGGCAGGAAGCGCCCGGCGCCGAGGTTCTGCTTGCCCTCCTGAAGCACCCTTTGACCGCAACCGGCGCCGGCGCGGCCGCGCGGGGGAAGCATCTGCTCCACAGTCGCGATCTGGAACTGCGCCTCCGGCGGAACAGTTTGTTCACAGCCGATCACGCTGGCCTTCAGGCTTGGCTTGCGGACAAGCCCAACCCGGCGCGTGAGCCCTGGATCGAGTGGGTCATGGGCATAGTCGAGTTCCGCAGCACCAGCGGAAAGCTGCCCCTTTCCTCATGGATAGAGACGCATCTGGAACTTGCCGAGCGCATCGCCGCCGGTCCGGGCGGCGACCCGGCAGCAAGCGAGCTTTGGCGACAGGACGCCGGTGAGGCCGCGCGGAAGGCGATGCGGGATCTTGCCGCGGCGGCGGGCGAAGCGCCGGAAATGCGGGCCTCGGACTATGCCGGCCTTCTGGATTCCGTGCTTTCCGGCGGCAATGTTCGCCAGGATGAGGCGACCCACCCGCTGATCGCGATCCGGGGCACGCTTGAGGCGCGGGTGCAGGGCGTTGATCTGGTGATCCTTGCCGGGTTGAACGACGGCGTCTGGCCGGGCACGCCCGCGCCCGACCCCTGGCTGTCGCGCCAGATGCGGCGGCGCGCCGGGCTTTTATCCCCCGAACGCAAGATCGGGCTTGAGGCGCATGACTTCCAGCAGGCAGCGGGCGCGCCGCAGGTATTCCTCAGCCGGGCGCTTCGGGGGGATGACAGCGAAACCGTGCCGTCGCGCTGGATGTCGCGGATCGCGAGCCTTCTGAAGGGGCTGCCCGCCCAAGGCGGGGTTCAGGCCTGGGACGAGATGCGCGGCAGGGGCGAGCGCTGGCTGCGACTCGCCCGCGCCTCTGAAGAGCCCGAACCGCGCTACCGGACGGCGCCCGCTCTGCGGCCCTCACCGCGGCCACCCGTCGAGGCGCGGCCAAGGAGCCTGTCCGTCACGGCGATCAGTCGCCTGATCCGCGATCCCTACGCGGTCTATGCCGAAAAGATACTGCGGCTGAAGCGGCTTGAACCGCTTGCCCGGCGGCCGGATGCGCGGCTTCGGGGCATGGTCCTGCACAAGATCATGGAGGAATTCGTCAAGCGCGGCGATCCGTCCGAAGATGCCACGGCGGCGCTTGCCCGGCTGCGGGACATCGCCCAGAGCGAGGCCGAACGACTGGTGCCCTGGTCGGCGACGCGCAATTTCTACCTCGCCCGGCTGGATCGCATCGCCCCGGCCTTCATCGCGGATGAGATGCGCCGCGCCGCGCGTGGCCGGCCCCAACTGATCGAAGACAGGGGCGAAACCAGCCTTGATAGTCTCGATTTCACTCTGACGGCCCGGCCGGACCGGATCGACCTCCTGCAGGACGGCCGGGTCCAAATCTATGACTACAAGACCGGCAAGCCGCCGACCTTCCCGCAACAGACCCATTTCGACAAGCAGCTACGCCTTGAGGCTGCGATGGCGGAACGCGGGGCCTTCGAGATTCTCGGGACCGTCACGGTCGAAGGCGCGACCCATATCGGCCTCGGTTCCGACGACGGCGAGTTTTCGGCAAAGCTGACGCCCGAGATCATTGCCGAAAGCTGGGCGGGTCTTCACAAGCTCATCGCCGCCTACCTTGGGCATGAGACCGGCTACACCGCGCGGCGCGCGGTGTTCGAGACGCGGATCACGGGCGACTACGACCACCTCGCCCGGCTCGGCGAATGGGAGATGAGCGATGCGCCAGTGCCGGAGGATGTCGGATGAGCCTTGACCTCGCCAGCCAGCGGCAGGTGGAAGCCGCCGATCCGGCCGGTTCCGTCTGGCTGTCCGCCAATGCCGGATCGGGCAAGACGCGGGTGCTGATCGACCGGGTGGCGCGGCTTCTTCTCGACGGGACCGAACCGCAGCGCATCCTCTGCCTGACCTATACCAAGGCGGCGGCGACCGAGATGCAGAACCGCCTTTTCGCGCGGCTCGGCGATTGGGCGATGCTGCCCGATGACCGGCTGCGACAGGCTTTGGCCGAGCTTGGCGTCGGTGCCGACAGCGGATGGGACACGTTGCGCCAAGCGCGGCGGCTTTTCGCGCAGGCCATCGACACGCCGGGCGGGCTGAAGATCCAGACGATCCATTCCTTCTGCGCCGGCCTGCTCCGCCGCTTTCCGCTTGAGGCGCAGGTGTCGCCGGATTTTGTCGAACTGGATGATCGGTCGCGGAAGGATCTGCTTGACGCGATCCTGAACGAGATCGCCGAAGGCCCCGCCGCGACTGTCCTCACCGAGGCCGCGCGACTGTCTTCCGGCACGGATCTCGCTGAGATCGTCGATGAAATCTGCCAGAACAGTGACGCTTTCGCGCAAAACCTGACCCTTGCGGACTGCCTCAAGCTTTTCGGTCTTCCCGAGAATTTCAATGAACGCGATGTTATCGCCAGCGTGTTCATTGGCGGCGAGGCCGAGCTTTTCGCAACGATGGCCCCCATTCTGCAAGGCGGCGGAGCCACCGACGCGAAGCTTGCCGAGACATTGGCGGCGGTCGACGCCTCGCGGCCCTCAATGCGTGACGTCCTCGCCCTTGAGGGCCGGCTTCTGACCGGCGCAAAGGCCACTTCCGGCGCCTTCGCGGCCAAGATCGGCAGCCTGCCGAACAAGCCCATGCGGGAAGGCCCCTGCGCGCGCCACATGCCGGCGTTCGAAGCGCTGATGCGCCGGGTCGAGGCCGCGCGTCCCTTGCGCATCGCACTGGCGGCGGGGCGGCGGGGCGCCACGCTGCATGCGTTGGCGGCTGCGTTCCTGCCGCGTTTCCGGGCGGAAAAGGCCCGCCACGGCTGGCTCGATTTCGACGACCTGATCCGGCGCAGCGCCGCGCTCCTTTCCGACCGGGATGTCGCCGCCTGGGTGCTCTACCGGCTTGACGGCGGCATCGACCATATCCTCGTCGACGAGGCGCAGGACACCAGCCCGGCGCAGTGGCAAGTGATCGAGAGCCTGGCCGAGGAGTTTACCGCCGGTCAGGGTGTCAGGGAGGTGGCGCGGACGATCTTCGTCGTCGGCGACAAGAAGCAGTCTATCTATTCCTTCCAGGGCGCCGATCTTGAGGCCTTCGACCGGATGCGCGCGCATTTCGCTCAGAAGTACCGCGCAGCGAACATGGCCTTCCTGCCGCTTGAACTGGAACACTCCTTCCGATCCTCCGAAGCGATCCTGCGGGTGGTCGACCTCACCTTCGATGAGCGTGTCCAGCGCGGCGTCGGCGGCGCGATGCGGCACATCGCCTTTCACGGCCACATGCCCGGCCGCGTCGACCTTTGGCCGCTGGTCCCGAAGACGGTGAAGCCCGAGCATGAGGACTGGACCGACCCGAAGGATCTTTTGAGCGAGGACCACCACATCGTGCTTCTCGCCCGCCGCATCGCCGGTGAGATCAGGCGGATGATCGACGGCGGGACCCGGATCGACACCAAGGACGGCCCGCGCCCGGTCCATGAGGGCGATTTCCTGATCCTCGTCCAGCGCCGGTCGGAGATGTTCCACCAGATCATCCGCGCCTGCAAGGATGCCCGGCTCGAGATTGCCGGGGCGGACCGGCTGAAGCTTGGCGCAGAGCTTGCGGTGCGCGACCTGACCGCGCTTATGAACTTCGCCGCCCTGCCCGAGGATGACCTGTCGCTCGCCTCTGTCCTGCGCTCCCCGCTTTTCGGACTCAGCGAGGGCGATCTTTATTCACTCGCCGCGTCTCGGGGAGAGGAAAAGTACCTGTGGAGAGCACTCTTTGCGCGGGCGGCGGAGTTTGCCGGGGCCGTCGAGATCCTCCGCGATCTCAGGAAGAACGCCGACTTTCTCAGGCCCTATGAGATGATCGAGCGGATGCTGACCCGGCATCAGGGGCGGCAAAAGCTGATCGGGCGGCTCGGCCCGGAAGCCGAAGACGGGATCGACGTGCTTTTGGCGCAGGCGATTGCCTACGAGCAGTCGAACGTGCCAAGCCTGACCGGATTCCTCGCCTGGATGGCGCCGAGTGACGTCGATGTGAAGCGGCGGCCCGATTCCGCGCGCCGCGCCATTCGCGTCATGACGGTACACGGCGCCAAGGGTCTGGAAGCGCCAATCGTCGTCCTTCCCGACACGCTTTTCCAGAAGAAGGACACCGACGCGCAGGTTCTGACGACCGGGGAGGGCGCGCTCTGGAAGACACCGGCGGATGAAAGCCCGGACCTGATTGGCACGTTGCGCGACGATCTCCTCCGCCGGCAGCGCGAGGAACGGATGCGGCTTCTCTATGTCGCCATGACCCGCGCCGAACGCTGGCTCATCATCTGCGGGGCGGGGGAAGCGCCGAAGGACGGGGAAAGCTGGTATCAGCTTGCGGAGGCGGGTCTGCGCAGGGCGGGTGCCGCCAAGGTGATCGCCCCCGGTTTCGACCGTGCCGCCATCCTGCGCTATGAGACGGGCCAGTGGCCCGAACCTGCCGCGCCCGTTGCCCGGGAGCAGGAACTTGCGACTGCGGCGCTGCCGGATTGGGTGCAGTCGAACCCGCCGCCCCGGCCCGAGGCGGAAAGGCCGCTCTCCCCCTCGCAGCTCGGCGGCGCAAAGGCGCTGGCCGGGGCTGAGGGTGACGATCCTGAGCGCGCGATGCTGCGCGGAACGGTCCTGCACCGGCTTCTGGAGCTTCTGCCGCACTGGCAGGCCGAGGATCAGGGAGATTTGATCGCGGCGATCATCGACGAAACAAGCGGTCTCGCCGAAGCTGCCCTGCCCGAGGCGGAGGTTGCAGGGCTTGCCGCGATGGCAGGAACGATCCTGACCGGCTCTGGCATCCCCGAGATGACCGACCCTTCCGCGCTTCTTGAGGTCGAAGTGACCGGCCCGGTCGCGGAGCTTGGCGGCAGGGTCGTCCACGGCACCATCGACCGGCTGATCGTCGGGCCTGACCGGGTGCTCGCCATCGACTACAAGTCGAACGCCACCGTCCCCGCCGCGCCCGATGCGGTGCCCGAAGGCATCCTGCGGCAGATGGGCGCCTATGCGGCGCTTCTGGCGCAAATCTACCCCGGCCGGCGGATCGAGGTCGCGATCCTCTGGACCGCGAACGGGCAACTGATGGCCTTGCCGCCCGAGATGGTGCGGCATGCGCTGGCTGCAACCCCAATCCCTTGACGTGGGTCCAAGGGAGACCTACGTTCCAGCCAACCCTTTCCTGATGGAGCACTCCGATGTCCACCGTCGCTGTCACCGACGCCACCTTCGACGCCGAAGTTCGCAATTCGACCATTCCGGTCGTTGTCGATTTCTGGGCCGAGTGGTGCGGGCCTTGCAAACAGATCGGCCCGGCGCTTGAAGAACTTTCGGCCGAACTGGCCGGCAAGGTGAAGATCGCCAAGGTCAATGTCGACGAAAACCCCGACCTGCCGGCGCAGTTCGGCGTGCGCGGCATTCCGGCGCTCTTCATGTTCAAGGACGGCCAGATCGTCTCGAACAAGGTCGGCGCGGCGCCCAAGGCGGCGTTGCAGAACTGGATCGAAGCCTCGATCTGATCCGGCCTTGGCCAAATGTACAAGGGCGCCTTCGGGCGCCCTTTTGCTTGCGCGGTTGCGAGAACGCGCCGGCGAAGCCATATAGGGCCAGACGAGTGGAGCAAGTTCATGGCAGATGACAAATTCCCCGGCTGGCACGGCACCACGATCATCGGGGTGCGGCGCGGCGGCGAGGTCGTGGTGGCGGGCGACGGGCAGGTGAGCCTTGGCCAGACCGTGATCAAGGGCACCGCGCGCAAGGTCCGGCGGCTGAACCCCGGCGGGCGCGACGTGGTCGTCGGCTTTGCGGGATCGACGGCGGATGCCTTCACGCTCCTCGAGCGGCTGGAGAAGAAACTTGAGGCGGCGCCGGGGCAATTGATGCGCGCCTGTGTCGAACTCGCCAAGGACTGGCGTACCGACAAGTACCTGCAAAAGCTCGAAGCGATGCTGATTGTCACCGACGGCAAGACGCTTCTGGTCGTCACCGGCGCGGGCGATGTGCTTGAGCCGGAAAATGACGTGGTCGCCATCGGCTCGGGCGGGAACTTCGCGCTTGCTGCCGCGCGGGGGCTGATGGAGACGGAGCTTTCCGCCGAAGCCATCGCCCGCAAGGCCATGGCGATTGCCGCCGACATCTGCGTCTACACCAATGGCAACCTCACTGTGGAAACCATCCGTGGCTGAGGAACAGCGCCTGTTTGGGACCGATGAACTTCGCGCCGCCGTCGCGTCCGGCATCCTCACCGAGGCGCAGGCGGCGGAACTGACCGCCCTTGCGCATGACCGGGCTGGCAAACGCGCCGCTTTGCCTGCCGAGGATGAACCTTTCGAGTTCTTCCGGGGTTTCGCCGAGATCTTCATCGCGGTCGGTCTCTCGATCCTTCTTGGCGGTATCGCCCTTCTTCTCAACGTCATCGGCGGCGTCGCGATCCTGATCGCGATTCCCGCAATCATGGCGGTTATCGCCTGGTGGCTCGCCGGTTACTTCACGCTGAAGCGGCGGATGAACCTGCCGTCGATGGTGCTGGTCAGTGCCTATGCCGGCGGAATCTACGTCTCGGCGCTGACCTTCTTCGGGCAGATGTCGATGGGCCTGAAAGGGGTGGCGCTGGTGGCGGCACTGGTCACGGTCGGCGCCGTGGCGCTCTGGTTCCGACGCTTCAAGCTCCCGTTCGCCATGTTCGTCCTTGGCGTCTTCGGACTTCTCGCGACCTATGCGCTTTTCACCCAATACGGGGCCGGGCGGGGCAATTTCGACACGATCGAGGGCTGGGCGAACAGCTTCGTCCCGCGCCTTGACCTGACCCTCGCCTCGCTCGTCTTCGGTATCGCGGCCTTTGCCGGAGCGATGTGGTTCGACCTTCAGGACCGCTACCGGATCGGTCGCTATGCCGCCACCGCCTTCTGGCTGCACCTTCTTGCCGGGGCTGCGCTGGTCAACACCATCGCCGGGAACCTTTACCAGAGCGGCGGTTCGGCCAGCATCCTGCCCACGGTCATCGCGCTTTGCCTCTTCGCGCTTGTCGCCCTTGTCATCGACAGGCGGTCGATGCTGACGGCCGGCACCGCCTATATTGCCGCCGTCATCTACTGGGCCGTCGCTGGCGACGGCCGCGCCAGCATCCGCGACTGGGCGCTGATCCTCATTCTTCTCGGACTGTTCTTTACCCTTCTCGGGACCTGGTGGGTGCCGCTCCGCGGGGCGCTGATGCGCGCCCTGCCGAGCTTCCCCGGCAAGGACCGGCTTCCGCCTTATTCGGAGACATCATGACCGACCTGACCCCGCGCGAGATCGTCTCGGAGCTTGACCGTTTCATCATCGGCCAGAAGGACGCCAAGCGCGCCGTCGCCGTGGCGCTTCGCAACCGCTGGCGGCGCAAGCAGCTGGCCGATGATATCCGGGATGAGGTCTACCCGAAGAACATCCTGATGATCGGCCCGACCGGCGTCGGCAAGACCGAGATCTCGCGGCGTCTGGCGAAGCTTGCCCGTGCCCCCTTCATCAAGGTCGAGGCGACGAAATTCACCGAGGTCGGTTACGTCGGCCGCGATGTCGAACAGATCATCCGCGACCTGACCGATGCCGCGATGATCGAGACCCGCGCCCGGATGCGGGACGAGGTGAAGGCCCGCGCCCATGCCGCCGCCGAGGAGCGGGTGATCGAGGCGATCGCCGGATCGGATGCGCGCGAAGCGACGCGCGAGATGTTCCGCAAAAGGCTCAAATCCGGTGAGCTTGACCAGCATGTGATCGAGCTTGAGGTGGCCGATGCCGCCCCCGCCATGCCGATGATGGACCTTCCGGGCCAGCAGGGCATGGGGATGATGAATCTCGGCGATCTCTTCGGAAAGGCCTTCGGCGGGCGGCGCGTGCGCAAGAAGATGACGGTCTCCGAAAGCTATGAGGTGCTGATCCAGGAAGAGGCGGACAAGCTTCTCGATGATGAGGCGGTCAAGGCGGCGGCGCTTGAGGCGGTGCAGGAAAACGGCATCGTCTTCATCGACGAGATCGACAAGGTCTGCGCCCGCGCCGAGACGCGGGGCGCCGATGTCAGCCGCGAAGGCGTGCAGCGCGATCTTCTGCCCCTGATCGAAGGCACCACGGTTTCGACCAAGTACGGGGCGGTCAGGACCGACCACATACTCTTCATCGCCTCTGGTGCCTTCCACATCGCCAAGCCTTCCGACCTTCTGCCGGAACTTCAGGGCCGCCTGCCGATCCGGGTGGAGCTTCGGGCGCTGACGGAGGAAGACTTCGTCCGCATCCTGACTGAGACCGACAACGCCCTGACCCGGCAATATTCCGCGCTGATGGAAACAGAAGGTGTAACAGTCAGCTTTTCGCCCGAAGGCATCGGCGCACTTGCCCGGATCGCGGCCGAAGTCAACCGGAGCGTCGAAAACATCGGCGCCAGAAGGCTTTACACGGTGATGGAGCGGGTCTTCGAAGAGCTGTCCTTCACCGCGCCGGACCGGGGCGGGCAAAGTGTCGTCATCGACACGGCCTTCGTCGAGGAAAACGTCGGCACCCTTGCGCAGTCGGCCGATATCTCGCGTTATGTGCTTTAGGGCCTGACACCGTTCGGGCGTGATTCTCAAGTTCGCCCGAGCTGGATTTGCCGATGTTGCGCTGTGCCGTGCTGGTTTTCGCGATCGTGCTTGCCGGCTGCGCGCCGCCGCGGGCGACGATGCAGTTCGTGCCTCAAGGCGCCCAGGCCGGCCAGATCGAATCGATCTACGTCGGTACCACGCGCGAGCTTGATCCGGCGATGGAAAGCAATCTTGGCATCGGTCGGTCGCAACTCATGCGCTACGGCAGGGTGGATGTCTCGGTCCCGCCGGTCCGGGAGCCGGGTACCATTCCCTTGCCCAGACCGCGCCGCGATCTGGACCCGGCAACGCAGTTCCTGACGGCGGGCCGCACGCTTTACGGCGATGCCGCGGAGTTCCGATCTGCGCTGTCGCGCGAGATTGCAAGGAAGCAGGGCGAGGCGATCATCTTTGTTCATGGCTTCAACAACAACGCCGTGGAAAGCACCTACCGGATGGCGCAGTTTGGCCATGACCTCGACATGCCCGGCGCGCTGGTCCACTACGCCTGGCCTTCGCGGGCCAATGCGCTCGGCTATGTCTACGACCGCGACAGCGCGATCTTTTCAAGCAGCGGGCTGGAACAGCTTATCCGGAACGTGGAAAGCGCGGGCGCACGGCGCATCACCCTTGTCGCGCATTCCATGGGCAGTCTCATCGCCATGGAGGCAATGGCGCGTCTGTCCCTTCGGGGCGACCGGCAGGTGCTTGACCGGATCGCCGGCGTGGTCCTGATGTCGCCCGACATTGATGTCGATGTGTTCAAGGGACAGGCGGCAACCATCGGCAAGCTGCCCGAGCCGTTCTTGATCTTCACCTCGAAGAAGGACAAGGCGCTGGCGCTTTCCGCGCGGATCACCGGCCAGACCAATCGGGTAGGGAACCTGCCCGATCCGACGCCGCTCGCCGGGCTGAAGGTGACGCTGATCGACACCACCGCCTTTTCCGTCGGCGGCGGCCATTTCAACGCCGCGAACTCGCCCGCCCTTCTCGCGATCCTTGGCAACATCGACGGCGTCGACGAAGCGCTGGCAAGCGACGGCAGGGGCCGCACCGGCGTCATTACCGGGGCGATGCTGACCGTGCAGAACACGACGCAGATCATCATGTCGCCGGTCCTGCCCTGAGGAGGGGAGGGCCTGCGCCGGATGGCGCGGTGGAATTTCTGCCGGTTTGATGCTAGCTGGAGACATTCGTTTTCATTTTTAGGATCTCGATGAATCGCTTCCTGATCCTGTTTCTTGTCGGGTCCCTGCTGGCTGGTTGCGCTTCGCGCGGCAGTCTCGTCATTGAACCGGCCTCGAAGGGCTCGGGCCAGACAGAGCGGATCTTCGTCGGCACCACCCGCGCGCCCTATGTCGAGGCCGATGACGGATACAGCGGCCGGCGAACCGAGGTCATGCAATTCGCCCGGCTCGATGTATCGGTGCCGCCGGAACGGAAGCGGGGCAGGCTCCCCAGTCCGAAGGAAGGCACCCGGCCGAACCCCAGGACCCAGTTCTTCGCGACGGATATGCAGACCTATCCTGGCGATGCCGCCTTTCGTGCCGACCTCAGGCACGCGATCCTCGGCCAGCCCGGCGACAAGCGCGAAGCGGTGATCTTCGTTCATGGTTACAACACCCGGTTTCATGACGGTGTCTACCGTGCAGCGCAGCTGGGGCATGACTTCCGTCTGACCGCCGCGCTCGTGCATTTCTCATGGGCCTCGCGCGGTGATCTGATGGGCTACGCCTATGATCACGACAGCGCCACCATCGCACGCGACGGGCTTGAGAAGCTTCTGGCCGAGGTCGAAGCGGCGGGGGCACGGACAATTGTCATCGTGGCGCATTCGCTTGGCACCGAGGTCACGATGGAGGCGCTGCGGCAGATCGCCATTGCAAGGGACCGGGGCGTCATGTCGAAGATCGACGGCGTGATCCTTGTCTCGCCGGATATCGACATCGACGTGTTTCGCGCGCAGGCCAAGAAAATCGGCAAACTGCCGGAGCCTTTCGTGATCTTCACCTCAAGAAAGGACCGGGCGCTTGGCCTTTCCGCCGACCTGACCGGGCAGCGCCAGCGGCTGGGCAACATCAAGGATGTCGACCGTCTTGCCGATCTCAAGGTCACGCTCGTTGATACCACGGCCTTCTCGACCGGAACCGGCCATTTCAACCCCGGCGATTCTCCGACGCTGATTGCGATGCTGGAACGTCTGCCCGATCTTGATGCGGCTTTCGCTTCGGATGGCGGGTTCCGTACCGGCCTGCTGCCCGGCGCCGCCCTGAACATCCAGAACGTGACCGAGATCGTGCTGGCGCCGCTTGGTCCGTGACGCCGAGCGGTCAGCGCCGCCGAAGGTAGACGTAGTAGGCGCCGGCGCCACCGTGGCGGAGATGGGCCTGCGCGATCTGCTGGACTGCGCCGGAAAGCGGCGGCGCGTGAAGCCAGTGCGGCACCTGATGACGAAGCGCGCCGAGCCTTTGCGGAATCGGGCCGTCATCGTCGCGGCGCTTTCCCTTGCCGGTGATGACAAGCACCAGCCGGGTGCCAACCGATTGCGCCCTGAGGACAAAGCCGATCAGCGCGGGGTGCGCCTCGGCCAACGTCATGCCATGCAGGTCAATCCGCGCCTCGGGCTCCGACTTGCCGCGCTTCATCTTGCGGAAGGTGCCGGCGTCCATGCGCAGGGGATGGGCGGCGACGGTATCCTCGACCGACGGCTGCAGCGTGACATGCGACCGGTAGTGGCGCGGCGCGGGGGCGATGGCGAAATCCGCAGGGATCTCGACTGTTGCCCGCCGGGCGGCGGCTTTCAGCTCTGGCTCAGGCAGGTTCGCCGGTTGCCGCCGGTGCATGGGAACCGCCGTCGCGGCAACGCGGCGCCAGAGGTCTTCATCCTCGGGCGTCAGAATCCGGCGCTTGCGGCTCATGCCGGCACCGTGCCAAGCGGCCGGAATACATGCATGGTTCCTTGCGTGTTCAACCCCGATGCGATGCGCCCCGCCGCGGCGCCTGAGCCACAGAAAAGATCGGCCCGGCCTTCGCCCCTGATGGCACTGCCGGTATCCTGCGCCACAAAAAGCGCCTGAATAGAGCCGCATTCGACCCAGACCGGGCTGCCGGGCGGGACATGGGCAGGATCGGCCGCCAGGCTGCGCATCGCGGTAAGCGGCACGCCCGACGACCCGATGGGACCGAGGTCTGGCGCGAGATCGAGGGTGCGGAAGAAGACATAGGACGGATTGTGCGCGAGAAGCCCGGCCACTTCGCCCGGATTGGCCGCGCACCAGTCACGGATCGCCTCGGCCGAGATGGCATCGGCGGCGATTGCCCCGCGCCGGATCAGTTCCTTGCCGATGGAGCAATACTCCTGCCCGTTCTTCCCGGCATAGCCAAGCCTGAGGGTGCTTCCGTCCTCAAGCCGCACCCGCACCGATCCCTGCACCTGCGCCAGAAACGCCTCGATGGCGCTGGCGAGCCAGACCAGTTCCAGCCCGTCGAGAAGGCCGCCTGCCATGATCTCGCGGCGGGAATGCCAGACCTGGCCCTCGCCAAGACCGGCAGGCGCGGCGTGGAGCGGATGGCAAAAGCGGGCATCGGCTCTGCGCCGGCCCTCAAGTTCCGGCTCATAGTAGCCAGTGAAATGGCAAGGGCACGACGAAACCTTGAACCGGCTTTCGAAGAAGCCGCGCGGATCGTCACAGGCTTCCGCCGGATTGGCCGTACGCTGCCAGACAGCATAGGCTGCCGCATGATCATCGGCAGCCCAGCCAGAGAGTCGCCCCGCCCCGGCGGCCTCCTTCGGCAGCATCACTCGCCCGTGGCGACAAGCTGCCAGTTCGGGTCGTTCGCTCCCATCGTCCGGGCAAAGGTCCAGACGTCACGCTGGCGGCGAAGCTCCGTCTTGCTGCCCTCGACCACTTTCCCGGCGGCATCGCGGGTAACGGAGGTCAGCTCGCTCGCGAAGCGGATCGTCACCTCGCCCTCGCTGGTCTTGCGGTCGAATTCGGCATCCTGAAGCGTCACCTCGCGGATACCGCCAAACTCGGCCTCTACCGTCAGGCCACGCGACTGGCGCGCCGCGACGACCTCTGAGAAGGCATCATAGACATCCGCCGCAAGGAAGGGCTTTACCTCGGCCAGATCGCCACGCTCGAAGGCCATCAGGATCATCTCATAGGCACCACGCGCGCCGCGCAGGAATTCCGACACGCTGAACGATGGTTCCGCCAGCTTCATCGCCGCCAGGGCCTGCGCGGCGGGGGAGCCTTCGGGCACATGATCGCTGATGTCGCGGTCGGGTCCGCCTTCGATCACCTCGAACTTGCCGCGGCGGGCATCGGGGACCGGGGCGGGCGCAGGCGGCTTTTCAAACCCCTCGCGGGTGCCGAGCACACTTCGCAACCGCAGGATGAGGAAAATCGCAATCCCGGCGAGAACGAGAATCTGGATGATCGAACTGTTCATAGTCAGGCCTTCTTGGCTTCTGCCGGGATCGGGCGGTGCCGGACGGATTGGCAATATTGTTTCTGCCCACTTATGTAGGTGAGAGGCCGGTTCAAGTCCACAGACGGCCGGAAAGGAATGACATGTGGCTGCTTCTGGCGTTCATCGCCATTCCGTTGATCGAAATCACGCTCTTCATCAAGGTCGGAGGCGTCATCGGCCTTGGCTGGACGCTGGCCATCGTGCTTCTGACCGCCATTGCCGGCAGTTGGCTCATCAGGATGCAGGGCGCGTTGGCGATGGCCGACCTGCGCAGCTCGCTCCAGGAACTGCGCGACCCGCGTGAGCCGATCGCGCATGGTGCGATGATTCTTCTGGCCGGCGCGCTGCTGATCTCGCCCGGCTTCTTCACCGATACGCTTGGCATCCTCCTTCTGATCCGGCCGGTCCGCGCGGCGATTCTTCGCTTTCTGTCCCGCCGGATCACGGTGGAGCGGTTCGAATTCGGCACCCCGCCCCGTCGCGAACCGCACCGGCCCGACATCATCGACGGTGAGTTCACCGAACTCGACGCACCGGCGAAGCCCGAGCGAAACCGTCCGTCGGGCTGGACACAGCATTGAGGCGGCGCGGGCAAGCTGCTAAACCGCCCGCCAAATAACGGTCCTCAGGAGAGAGTGTTCGATATGGCCGAAACCACCAATGGCAACGGGGCGCCGGCGGCGCCGCAGATCAAGATGCAGGTGCTGGGCCAGTATGTCCGCGACCTGTCGTTCGAAAACGTCGTGGCGCAAAAGGGCCTGACCAATGCCGAGGTCCAGCCGGACATCCAGGTGCAGGTCAGCCTCGACGCCCGCAAGCGCAATGTCGAAAACCAGTATGAAGTCGTCAGCAAGTTCAAGGTGACCTCGGCCAACAAGGCCGACAAGGCGCCCCTGTTCCTGCTTGAGCTCGATTACGGCGGCATCTTCCACATCGAGGGCGTGCCCGAGGATCAGCTGCATCCCTTCCTGCTGATCGAATGCCCGCGGATGATCTTCCCCTTCGTGCGGCGGATCATCTCGGACGTGACGCGCGATGGTGGCTTCCCGCCCCTTAACATCGACACGGTCGATTTCCTCGCGCTCTACCGGCAGGAACTTTCGCGCCGGGCGGCGGCGACGCAGGCGCCGCAACAGGTCTCGTGACCGCGGCCACGCTGATCCCGGCCTGGGTCGATGGCCAGCTTCTGCCCTTCGACAAGCTTCAGGCGCATCGCGACGGGCTCCGCCATAAGGCGGTGTCCGTCTTTCTGCATGCGGGCGACGCGATCCTGCTGCAGCGCCGGGCGCTGGGGAAATATCACACCCCCGGTCTCTGGGCGAATACCTGCTGCACCCATCCGCACTGGGATGAATCCGCTGCCGATTGTGCGGAACGCCGTCTGGCCGAAGAACTGGGCATCCACGGCGTGACGCCTCGTGCCGCCGGGCAGGTCGAATACCGCGCCGAGGTTGGCGGCGGCATGATCGAACATGAGGTGGTGGACATCTTCATGGCCGAGGTTGCGCCCGACCTCTCACTCGCGCCCGATCCGGCCGAGGTGATGGAGGTGCGCTGGATGCCGCTGCCTGAGCTTCTGCGCGACATCGCTTTGCAGCCCGACCGCTACACGCCCTGGCTGCGCATATACCTTGCGGATCATCTCGACATGCTCTTCGGCGCCCAAGCGGCAGCAAGCGCCGAGCACTGAGGCGTCCCTTTAGGCAGGCTGCCCAAGGCCCGATCACGAAATCGCGGGCGAAGCGCAAGGAATCGCCGTTTCGGCGCAAGGCGTCTGGAACTTCCGTTCGTTTTTTGCGACGACTTGCGATGCGACGGCGTTCTGGTTCAGGGGGGTATTTGCATGCATCGTCACTTTCGAAGCGTCCTTTGGGCGACGCTCGCCGGTGCGATGCTTTTGCCGTTCCCGCTGCAGGATGTGCGCGCACTTGACCGGCTGAGTTTCCAGACACCGGGCGCCAGCGACGACCTGCGCGACAAGCTGAAGGGCGCATCCCTCCTTCTCAGCGCCGAAGACGAGAAAACCACTGATCCGCAAACGCTTTTCGCCTCGGCACGGGCCGAATATGCCCATCTCGTCGGGGCGCTTTACGCCGAGGGCTATTATTCCGGCGTCATCAGCATCCTGATCGACGGCAAGGAGGCGGCGGATATCGCGCCGCTCGACGCACCAAAACAGATTTCGCAGATCGCGGTTTCGGTGACGCCTGGCCCGCAGTTCACCTTCTCGGCGGCACGGATGAAGCCCTATGCCCGCCGGACAGCGCTTCCCGCCGATTACCGCGATACGCTGCCCGCCAAGTCCACGGCCATCGTTGCCGCTGCCGATGCCGGGGTCGATGGCTGGCGCAACCTCGGGCACGCCAAGGCGACCGTGGCGGGTCAGTCGGTCGTCGCCGACCACCGCACCAATCTTCTCAACTCCGAGATCCTCCTTGATCCCGGACCAAGGCTGCGCTTCGGCAACCTCAGGGTTTCCGGCCATCAGAGGATGCGGCTCGACCGGGTCCTCAAGATCGCAGGCTTCCCGGAAGGCGAGGTCTATAGCCCGAAAGAACTCGAGACGGTCGCAAAGCGGCTGCGCCGGACCGGCGTCTTCAGTTCCGTGGCGCTGACCGAAAGCGAAACTGTCGGCGCGGACGGGACGCTGGATGTCGATCTGGCGCTGACCGAAGACAATCTCCGTCGCTTCGGCTTCGGCGCGGAAGTGTCAGGATCGGAGGGTCTGGATCTTTCCGGCTACTGGCTGCACCGCAATCTCCTCGGCGGTGGCGAAAGGCTGAAGTTCGACGCCGCTGTGACCCGCATCGGCGGTCAGGACAGCGAAATGGGCTATGACGCGGGCGTTCGCATCGACCGCCCGGCGACGCCTGTGACGGATGCGACAGCTTTTGTCGATCTGAGGGTCCAGCGCCTTGACCTCGCCGACTGGCAGGTCGACCGCCAGGCGGTGACCTTCGGCCTGACGCGGATCTTCGGCGATACGCTGACGGCAGAGGCCGCGATCACCTATTCCAATGAGACGGCGACCGACAGCATCGGCAGCCTTTACTACAAGTCCCTGTCGCTTCCCGTCTCGCTGACGTGGGAGAGGCGCAATGACCCGGTCAACGCGAAAAAGGGCTTCTACCTGCAGGCCGGCATCACACCCTTCCTCGGCTTTGATGCCACCGGCTCGGGCGCGCAGTTGAAGACCGACGCCCGCTTCTACCGGTCCTTCGGGCCTGACGGCAAATTCGTGCTGGCGGCGCGGTTGCAGGCGGGAACGGTGAGCGGCTCGGGCATCCTGCAGACACCGCCCGACCTTCTCTTCTACTCCGGCGGCGGCGGTACGGTGCGGGGCCAGCCGTACCAGTCGCTCAGTGTCACCTCGGCGCGGCCGGGCGGCGGCACCATCGACACTGGCGGCGCCAGCTTCGTTGGCGTATCGGGGGAGCTTCGTACCGACGTGACCGAAAAGATCGGTGCCGTGGCCTTCTACGATTTCGGCTACATCACTTCGGGCGATTTCTTCGGCGGCGCGACGGAATCCCACGCTGGCGCAGGTATGGGTCTGCGCTATGATACCGGTTTCGGGCCGATACGCTTCGACCTCGCCCTGCCGGTTTCCGGGCCGACCGGCGACGGATTGCAGATCTATTTCGGCATCGGGCAGGCCTTCTGATGCGGCTCAGGCTTCTCCCCCTTCTCTTCTGCCTCGCGCCCATCAGCATCCTTGCCCAGGAGACCGCGAGCCCTGACGCGACCGAACGTGACCGCAGCTTCCTGACCGGCCTGATCGAGGACAACCTCTCCGGTGCCGGGCGCAGCGTGCGGCTCGACGGGTTCGCCGGCGCCCTGTCGAAGCGCGCGACCTTCGAGCAACTGACCATCGCCGATGACAAGGGCGTCTGGCTGACCATCCGCGACGGAGCGATCAGCTGGAACCGCGGCGCCCTCTTGCGCGGTCGGATCGAGATCGCGGAACTGACAGCGGCAGAGATCAATCTGCCGCGCCGTCCGGCGGTGGAGGAAACCCCGTCGCAAGCGACCGGGTTTTCCCTGCCGGAACTGCCGGTTTCGGTGTCCATCGGTGCGATGCAAGCGAACCGGGTGGTCCTTGGCGCTCCGATCATGGGTGTGGCCGCCGATGTGAAGCTCGATGGCAGCATGCAGCTTGCCAATGGCGAGGGCAGTGCCGACATCGCGGTGACGCGGATCGACGGCAAACTGGGCACATTGAGCCTGAAAGGCTCCTACGCCAACTCGACGCGGCAGGCGACGCTCGACCTTCTGGTCAAGGAAGCGGCGGACGGGATCGCGGTCGGGCTTCTCAACATTCCGAGCCGGCCTTCGGCCGAACTCGCGGTGCATGGCAACGGCGTGATCGACCAGTTCCGCGCCGACATCTCGCTCAGGACCGATGGCCAGCCACGGGTTGCCGGGCATGTCCAGCTTGGCAGCAAGACCGATGCCGCTGGTGCGGTGACGCGCAGCTTTGCGACCGCGCTGGCGGGCGATATCACGCCCTTGTTCCTTCCGGAGTACCAGGAGTTCTTCGGCGAGGATGTTTCGCTTGAGGCAGAGGGGCAGAGCCTGCCATCGGGCCAGCTCGACCTTTCCCGGTTGGTGATCGACTCTCGCGGGGTCGATCTGAAGGGCCAGCTCAGCCTCAATCCCGAGAGGCTGCCCTTGCAGGCGGACATGACGCTGGCGATCGGTCTGGCGGATGGCAGTAATGTCCTTCTACCGATTCCAGGCGACAAGACGCTTGTTGCCGGTGCCGACCTGAAACTCCGTTACGACAGCCGGACCGGCAACGACTGGACCCTTGGTGGCACCATGCGGGGGCTGAAACGCCCCTCGATCAGCATCGCCGCGCTCGACCTGAACGGATCGGGCCGGGTCAACCTTGATATGGCGGGCGCCCAAGCCGGCGCAATTGGCGGCAGCCTTCGCTTCGCCGCCTCCGGCGTCGATCCGGCTGAGGCGGCGCTTCAAGAGGCCCTAGGTCCCGCGATCAGCGGCAGCACGACCTTTTCCTGGCAGCCGGGCGGCAGACTCCGCCTGACCGGCCTTGAGGTCGCAGGCGACGGCTACAAGGCCAATGGCACGCTTACTGTCGACGGGATCGACAGCGGCATCGAGCTGACCAGCGATCTTCAGGCCGAGGTCACGGACCTTCAGCGCTTCTCGGGCCTCGCGGGGCGCGAGCTTGGCGGGTCCGGGCGCGTCACGGTCAAGGGCAGCTACGGGCTTCTCTCCGGCATCGCCGATGCGGATGTCACGGCTGCGGGCCGGGACCTGAAGGTTTCGATGGCAGAACTCGACAACCTCATGAAGGGCGAGGCGCGGATTGCCGCCTCCGTCCGCCGTGACGAAGCCGGAACCCGCATCCGTTCCGCAAGCCTTGATGCCAGCAGCCTCAGCGCCACCGCCGAGGGGCTGATCACCTCCACTGACAGCGACCTCAAGGCAGAGCTTGCCTTCACCGACCTCGCGGCGCTCGGCGGTCGCTACGGCGGCGCGCTGACAGCTTCGGCGACGATGAAGGGGCCGTCGGACGCGCGGGCAATCGGCCTGACCGCCACCGGCGACGGGCTTGCCATCGGCCAGCCGGAAATCGACCGCATCATCGGCGGCCGCTCCGATCTGAAGCTTTCGGTCGTCCAGAAGGGCGATGTGATCGACCTCAAGGATTTCGTGCTGAAGAACGGCCAGGTCTCGGTGGAGGCCAAGGGCACACCCTCGGTCGAGGGCGAGGTCATCGCGCTGACCTCCCGCCTCAGGGACATGGCGCTTCTGGCGCCGGGGTTCCCCGGTCCCCTGACCCTCGATGGCAAGATCGTGCGGGGGGGGTCGGGCTACGGCCTCGACCTCAAGGCCTCCGGTCCTGGCGGCACAAGGGCGACGATCACCGGCTCCGCCGCCACCGATTTCGCCACCACGGACCTTCGGATCGAAGGCGGCGCGCAATCGGCAATCATCAACCCCTTCATCGAGCCCAGAAATATTGAAGGCCCGATCAGCTTCGACCTGCGCCTGAACGGGCAGCCCCAGCTTCAATCGCTGACCGGCAACGTCAGGCTCAGTGGCGCGCGGATCGTGGCGCCGGAGTTCGCCATCGAGCTTGCCGACGTGGCCGTCTCCGCCGATCTTGCTGGCCAGCGCGCGACGATCTCCGGTTCTGGCCGGGTCGAGGGGGGCGGGCAGGTCCGAATTTCCGGCCCTGTCGGCCTGACGCCAACCTTTGACGGCGACCTGTCGATCGAGCTTGCCTCGGTCGGTCTGCGCGACCCTGAGCTTTTCGACACCGATGTGAGCGGCACCCTCAGGGTCGCCGGCCCGCTCACCGGCGGCGCCATGGTCAGCGGCGATCTGACGCTCGGCGTGACGGAGTTCCGGATTCCCTCCGCCGGCGGTGGCGGGGAGATGCTTGTCGACAACCTGACCCATGTGGCCGAACCCGCCGCAGTGCGGGAAACGCGAAGGCGCGCCGGGCTGGTCGATGAGGGCGGAAGCGCCCGCCCGGCGATGCGGCCCTTCGTCCTAGACGTTTCAATCGCGGCGCCGCGCCGGATCTTCGTGCGCGGTCGCGGCCTTGATGTCGAGCTGGGCGGCGCGCTGCGCATCGGCGGCACCAGCGACAATGTCGTGCCCAGCGGCCAGTTCGATCTGGTGCGCGGCCGGCTCGATATCCTCGGCAAGCGATTCAATATCGACGAAGGCCTGATCCAGCTTCAGGGCGCGCTGACGCCCTATATCCGCTTCGGCGCGACGACGGAGAGCGAAGGCATCCGCGCCACGATCCTCATCGAAGGGGATGCGACCGCGCCCGAGATCCTGTTCCAGTCTACGCCGGAACTGCCACAGGAAGAAGTGATCGCCCGCATCCTCTTTTCGAAAAGCCTCACCAGCCTGTCGCCTTTCCAGGCCGCGCAGCTTGCCGGGGCGGTGGCGACGCTTGCCGGAAGGGGCGGTGACGGCATCGTGTCGAAGCTGAGGAAGGCCTTCGGCCTCGACGATCTGGACCTGACGACCGGCGCAGACGGCAGAACCGGTCTCAGGGTCGGCAAGTACCTGTCCGAGAAGGTCTATACCGATGTCGACATTGGGTCGGACGGCAAGACGGAACTGCACCTCAACCTGGAACTGCGGCGCGACCTGACTGTCCGGGGCACGGTGGGCGCCGAAGGAACCGGCGGCGTCGGGGTGTTCTTCGAACGCGACTACTGAAACCGCTGCAGGCGGGCATACTCGGCATTAAGCACCGCGCCCAAAAGCACGATATAGGCAGAGATGTAGAACCACATCAGCAGCGCGATCACCGCACCGATCGAGCCATAGATGCGGTTATAGCTGCCGAAATTGCCGAGATAGACCGAAAAGGCGATTGAACACAGCGCCCAGAGGATCACGGCAAGAACCGATCCCGGCGTCATCCACGCATACCGCGTCCCCGCATCCATGTTCGGGCCCCAGCGGTAGATCATGCCGAGAAAGACGAAGAGCACGAAGATGAGGACGGCCCAGGGCAGGATCTTGAGGATCAGCCCCTCGGCTCGGCCGATGTGCAGGAAGTTCAGCGCGACCGGCACTAGAAGCACGGTGGCAAGGGCGCTGATCGCGAGGCCGAGGATGGCAACAGTCATGCCGACCGACCCGGCCATCCGCCGCATGGCGCCGCGCGGACGGTGGCCGTTGATGGCGTTCAGGGCCGAGATCAGCGCCGCCATCCCGGCGTGGATCGAATAGAGCGCCAGAAGCAGCGAAGCGCCGGTGGTCCAGCCAAGGACGCCGGGCCGTGCGCTCAGAAGCGTGCGGAGCTGGGCGTCGAGTACCGTATAGGCCGCGTCCGGAATTACGCCGTGGATGGCGTCAAGGTAGGACTGGATCACGCTCGGGTCCGAGAACAGGCCCCAGATCGCGATCGTCGCCGCCATGCCGGGAAAGACCGCGAAAAGGCCGTAGAAGGCGCAGCCCGCCGCAATCACGCCGATATGCCGCTCATCCGTCGCAAGCCAGACCGCCGACAGAAGCTTCAGCGTCTGCCGCGCCATGCCCATCGGGGCTGCGCGCATCGCCGGCTTCGGCGGATTTGGCGATGATGCTGCCACCTCGGGATGCGCTCCTGCCTGACGGTTCCTGAGCCGATCTTTCAGCCCCGCGCCGCCGAGCGCAAGTTTCCTTTGCGCCGGCGGTACTTTCCGGGGCGCGGAAGAGGTCCGCGCCGGCCTCCTTCAGGCGCAAAGATCGATTCCCCCGAGCGGCTGCCCCGTTTGCAGGGGTAGGCGTCAGTGAATGGTCGATTCGCTGGGTACCCACCGCAATCCTGTGAAATATTCCGGATTTTTCGCGCGATTGCGGCAGTTTCGCCTTCATTCCGCGCAGAATCGCCTGCGGCAGGCGTAGCTTCGGCCAAAAGCCGCCCAAACTTCGAACAGTTTCACCTTTAGCACGAAATTAGCCTTAACCCCGCCGCAAACTTTCAACCTATAGTTTAACTTGGCCGGGGGGCTGGGCTGCAGTAACAAGCGCGAGGATGCAATGACCGCCCCGTATTTCGAGTTTCCGGCTGACAGCCTGCCCGTCACCGCACCTCGTCAGGTCTATGCAGACTACGGAAAACGCGCCTTCGACCTCGCCGCAATTCTTTTCATGGCGCCGGTGATCCTGCCCTTGATGGCGTTTCTGATCGCGCTCGTCTGGGCCTCGGGTGGGAAGCCTCTCTACGTGCAGCCGCGTGTCGGGCGCGATGGCCGGGTCTTCCACTTCTGGAAAATCCGCACCATGGTCCCCGATGCCGAGGCGGCTCTGGCCCGGCTCTTGAACGACGACCCGGCGCTGGCGCTGGAATGGTCGGTCAAGCAGAAGCTTTCCACCGATCCGCGCGTCACTTTCATTGGTCGCATGCTGCGCAAGACCAGCCTTGATGAACTTCCGCAAATCTGGAACGTCCTGCGCGGCGACATGAGCCTTGTCGGCCCGCGCCCCTTCACGCCGGACCAGACCGAGCTTTATCCCTGCGAAGGGACCGGTCGGGCTGCCTATCTTGCGCTCCGGCCCGGCATCACCGGCCTCTGGCAGGTCAGCCGCCGCAATCGCGGCTCCTTCGCCGAACGCGCGCGCTACGACGGCGAATACGCGCGCTCCCTCAGCCTTTTCGGTGACCTTCAGATCATGGCCCGTACCGTCGCCGTGGTGTTTCGCGCCACCGGCATCTGATTCCGGGCGTCTGACGTCCGTCGATCAGGGCGGACCGGAGCCCCGCCTTGTCGATGGCGGCCTCGCCCGAATCCACCACCTGCATCACCCGGCCGAAGGCGCGGCCTTAACTGTCAAACCAGCCCGGACCTATCCGCGGCGTCGGAGCCCGCACGGAGGCGACCGGCAGGGTTTTGCCGGGCATAGCATTGCGGAATGACATGCGGTCAGGAAACGCGCTCGTCTTCCAGATGGGATCGGCTATGTTTCGGGCATGGCACGGGAACACCGCTCAGAACCGCCAGATATCCAGGGCTGCTGCGCCGGCAATGCCCCGCGAACGGGGCATTCCGGGGCGGCGCTGGCCGGTGTGCCGAAGCTGACGCTGCCGCACGATCGGATCAGGATGCAGGCCGAGGCGATCTGGCTTCCCGATGCCGAAAGCTTCATCGGCACCGACAGGCCCGTCATCCCCGGCGACGGCGAGGGGCCTTGCCGGTCAACGCGCGTTGCGGCCTTCGGCCTTGACCGGGTCGCCGTCAGCAATCGCCGGTTCGCCGAGTTCATCGCCGCCACCGGCCATGTCACCGACGCCGAGCGTTTCGGCTGGAGCTATGTGTTCCACCTTCTCCTTCGCGATGCCGACCGGCACCCGGCCCCGCAGGGAACGCCGTGGTGGCGCGGGGTCGAGGGGGCGGCGTGGAATGCGCCGGAAGGCCCCGGCAGCACCATCGAAGGGCGCGAGGATTTCCCCGCCACCCATGTCTCATGGAACGATGCCACCGCTTTTGCCGCATGGGCCGGCGGCCGCCTGCCGACCGAAGCGGAATGGGAACGCGCCGCCCGCGCCGGGATGCGCGACCCGCGCTATCCCTGGGGCGACGCGGAACCGGACGACACCACCACGCCTTGCAACATCTGGCAGGGCCGCTTCCCGGTGGTGAACACCGCCGCCGATGGCTGGCTGGCAACGGGTCCGGTCGACGCCTTCGCCGCCAACGCCTTGGGATTTTACAACCTCGTCGGCAATGTCTGGGAATGGTGCGCCGACCCGTTCCGCGTGACCGAGCCGACGCTGGCCGGCCGCGCCCGCGACGCCATGGCCCTGGCCGAGAATGAGCGGACGCAGAAGGGCGGGTCCTACCTCTGCCATGCGAGCTACTGCCACCGCTACCGCATCGCCGCGCGGGCGGGCCGGTCTGCCGACACCTCGGCCGGGCATTCCGGCTTCCGCATGGCCTGGAACGCGGCCGACCGAGCTACAACCCCGGCCGGGTGAAGGCCGCGGGCGGGCGCATCGGCCTGCCCGCGCCGTATGGCTCACGCCGCTGTCGCGGCCAGCAGCTTAAGGTCGATCCGGCGCTCGAAGGCCTTGCCGTCGCCATCGAAGAGATGGCAGTCGGCGGCCATCAAGCCCACCGTGACCGGGGCGTCGACCGTGACAGACTGGCTTCCCGGCAGGACAACGCAGAAGAAATCCGTCTCCTGCCCCGGCAGGGTCACGTAGGCGATGGTCTGCTGGCCCAGACGCTCGACAACCGAGGGGGCGATTTCCATCGACGCATCGCCTGCGCCAAGCCGGATATGTTCGGGCCGGATGCCAAGAAGAAGCGAGGCGCCTTCGATCCCGGCGCGAGGCGTGACCGGCAGGGTAAGGCTCTGGCCGTTGAAATCGACCGTGACGCCCGCCGCGCTGGTACCGGTGCATTTGACCGGCAAAAGGTTCATGCGCGGATTGCCGATGAAGCCGGCGACAAAGGTGTTGTCGGGCTTGTGATAAAGCTCGAGCGGCGCGCCAACCTGGGCGATGTGGCCGGCATTCAGGACGACGATCCGGTCGGCCATGGTCATGGCTTCGACCTGGTCGTGGGTAACATAGATCATCGTCGCGCCAAGCTGCTTGTGGAGGCGTGTCAACTCGATCCGCATGTCGGCGCGGAGCGAGGCATCGAGGTTCGACAAGGGTTCGTCGAAGAGGAATATCTCGGGCTCGCGGACGATGGCGCGGCCGATGGCGACGCGCTGGCGCTGTCCGCCTGACAGCTGGCCGGGGCGCTGCTGCAACCGCTGGTCGAGATGCAGGATCGCGGCGGCCTTTTCTACCTTCTGCCGGATGACGTCGTTCGAGGCGCCCTCGACCCTCAGGGGGAAGGCGATGTTCTCGAAAACGGTCATGTGCGGATAGAGCGCATAGCTCTGGAACACCATCGCGATGCCGCGCTTGACCGGCGCGAGGTCGTTCACCCGCTTGCCGTCGATCACGATGTCGCCGGCGCTGGTGTGTTCAAGTCCGGCGATCATCCGCAGAAGCGTGGACTTGCCGCAGCCCGAGGGGCCGACGAAGACGATGAATTCGCCCTCGCTGACGTCGAGGTTCACGCCCTTGACGACTTCGATCATGCCGAAGGTCTTGACGACATTCTTCAGGGAAAGCTGCCCCAAGGCGTTGTCTCCTCACGGGATTAGGGCTCCCGGCCGCACCAGGGGGCGCGGCCGGGACAATGGCTTACTTGTACTGCTCGAGATCGGCAGCCGCCTTCTTCAGCGCATCCGCCGGTTCGGCGGTGCCGGTCACCACCGACTGCACAAGCTCGATCATGACGTTCTGCAGACCCTTGTAGTCGGTGAACAAGGGCTCCGGCCCGCCATAGGCGATGCCGTCGATGTAGGGCTTCCAGAATGGCGTGGTCGCCAGAAGCTCATCCACCTGCGGCATCGGACGCAGGGGGGTGAGGCCAGCAGCAGGCGACATCTCGTACTGGATCTGGATGTCGGGCGAGGTGATGTACTTGGCGAACTCGATCGCCTTGTCCTCGACGCCCGAACCCTTGAAGACCGCGAGCGAGTCGGTGATGAGAAGCGTGCCCGGACCGGTGGCCGAGGGGCCAAGCGGCAGGGTGGTGACGCCCCAGTTGATCTTGGTCTCGGCGAGGCGCATCGCGGCGCCGACCGAGGCCTGGATCATGCCGACCTTGCCGTCAAGGAAGATCGCCCGGATCTCGTTCTGCTCGTAAGCGGTTGCGCCTTCGACCGAGAAGGGGGTGATGTCCTTGTAGGCCTGAAGCGCCGCGAGGTTCTCAGGGCTGTCGAGGGTGACGTTGCCCTCGGCATCGATCACCGAACCGTTGTTGGTGTAAACCCAGTGCAGGAACTGGTGCATCGTGTTGTCGAAGGTCTTGGCCGGCAGGCCGTAGCCCGCGATTCCGGTCTTTTCCTTGATGGTCTTGGCCATCTCGATCTCTTCCGCCCAGGTGGTCGGCGGCTTTTCGGGATCAAGCCCGGCCTGGGTGAAAAGGTCCTTGTTCCAGTAGAGCGCCTTGGTCGAGAAGGCGATCGGCACGCCCCACTGGGTGCCGTCGATGGTCACGGTATCGACGATATGCGGGTAGTAGGCGGCCTTTTCCTCTTCCGTCATCGGCACTTCGACGATGAGGTCGTTGCCGGCGAACTCCTTCAGCGTGCGGGAACCGACATAGGCGAGCCCGGCGGGCGAGCCGGCGGCGGCGAGCGTGGTGGCCTTGTCCTGGCACTGTTCCCAGCCGACAACTTCGACAGCGATCTTGAAGTCGGGGTTCTTGGCGTCCCAGTCGGCGATGGCCTTTTCGTGGACCGGGTCGATCTTGTCGCCGCAGTAGATCCACGAGATCTCCGCCGCCAGCGCCGGCAAGGCGGTCGTACCCGCCAGAACCGCGCCGATCAGGCTTTTCTTGAACAGACTTTTCACGTCAAAGGCTCCCTGTTGTTGAGGTCATTGTTTTATCGCGCCGGCGGTCAGCCCGCCGACGAGATGGCGTTGCAGGAAGAAGATGATGATCAGCGCCGGGGCGATGCCCACGAAGCTGGCGGCCATCAGCTCGTTCCAGATCACCTCCTGCTTGCCGAAATAGGCGAAAAGGCCCACCGGCAACGGCATGTATTCGGTCTTGGAATTGAAGGTCAGCGCGAAGATGAACTGCTGCGAGTAAGCACCAATGAAGGTCACGATGGCGACGACGATGATGCCGGGCATGGCGATCGGCAAGATCACGCGGCGGAAGGTGTAGAACTGGCTGGCGCCGTCCATGTAGGCGGCTTCATTCAGCTCGGTCGGGATGCGCATCATGTAGGTCCGCAGGAGCCAGATCGCCGAGGGTATGAGGAAGGCGACGCCGGGCACGATCATCGCGAAGTAGGTGTTGAGAAGGCCGAGCGTCCGCATCAGCCGGAACAGCGGAATCAGGAGCACCGCGCCCGAGAACATCGACACCGCGAGGAAGGCCGCAAGCACAAGCCCCATGCCGCGGAAGTCGAACCGGGCGAAGGCATAGGCCGCGGGCACCACGAGAAGAAGCACCAGGGTCGTCGCCACGGTCGAGATCAGGAACGAGTTGAAGATGTAGCGCGCAAAGCCCGGCACGCTTTCCCACATCGACACATAGGCGGCGAAGCTGCCGTTTTCGGGCCAGAAGCGGTAGGGCGACGAAAAGAGCTGCGCGAGCGGCTTCAGGCTGACGAGAAATCCCTCGATGAAGGGCGACAGCAGGAAGAAGAGAAAGACGAAGATGCCGAGATAGATCAATACCGTCTCCCACCAGGTATAGCGGTCGATCATCGTGCGCGTGTCGTTGTCGCGGGCCATGCTGCGCCTTATGCCTTTTCAGTGGCCGCAAGGCGGCGGGTTACACGGAAATAGGCGATGCAGAACAGCGACAGGAAGATGCAGATCACGACTGCCCGCGCCGCGCCTTCGCCGTACTTCTTTGATCCGATGGCGGTCTGGTAGGTGTCGATGATCATTGTCGTCGTCTGCCCCGAAGGACCGCCGCGGGTGAGGATCCAGATGATGTCGAAGCTGTTGAAGGTGGCGATCAGCGACAGCATCGACATGGTGATGATCGCCGGCGCCATCAGCGGCAGGGTGATGCGGCGGAACCGCATCCAGCGGCTGGCGCCATCGGTCCAGGCGGCCTCGTAAAGGTCTTTCGGGATCGACTGGATCGCGGCGAGGAAATAGATCGTCACCATCGGCACGCCGATCCAGACGTCGGTGACGATGGTCGCCCAATAGGCCGATGAGCCGTAGGCGAGGAAGGCGACCGGCCCGTCCACCAGCCCGAAGCGCTGCAGAAGGCCGGAGATCATCCCGAACTGGCCGTTGTACATCCAGCCCCACATGAAAATGCCGATGGCCATCGGCACGATCCAGGGCGGCATCGTGAGGATGCGGAAAAGATGCCGCCCCGGAACCGCGGCGTTGAGGAGGACAGCGCCGCAGGTGCCGATGACCATCTTCAGGAGGACCGAAAAGAAGGTCCAGGTGAAGGTGCGCAGGATGACTGTCAGGAAGGTGTCGTTGAAGATCTTCGTGTAGTTCCGCCAGCCCACGTAATTCGTGAGCTTCTTAAGCGAGGCATCGGTGAAGGACAGCCGGAAGGTCTCGATCAGCGGCCAGGCGACGATGATCGTCACATAGATGATCGCCGGAGCCAGAAGGGCCCAGGCGAAGATCATGCTCGACCGGTTCTTGATCATCCTCAGGCGGCCCTGGTGTGGAAGGCGTTGTCGTAGCGGTCCCAGATCGGGCGCAGGTCGATCACCTGCTTGGTGCGCCGGGCATCATCCATCGCGAAGGCGAGGATGCCGGCCTCAAGCGCGTCGAGCGTGGAGACCGGCTGGACGATGCCCTTCATCGCATAGTCGACGATCCCCGCCGCCATCTCTTCGTCGGCCCCGTAATGCTGCGACAGGGCGGTGGCCTTGTATTCCTTTTCAATGACGCGCTGCTCGGTCAGGACATCCGTTACCTTGAAGAAGCCGCGGATGAAGTCGCCCTCTGCCTGGCCCCTCGTGCCGAAGGCGGCAAAGCGGCGGAACTGGTCGGGGGCGTTCAGGTTGGTGTGGAAGTTCATGCCGACGCCATTGGCATATTCGATGATCGCCACCTGGTAGTCGATGATGTCGGCATCGGTGTCGAAGACCTTGTCCGACCCGTTCCAGCCCGTGGGCTTGCGGTGGTACATGCTCATGTCATTGATGCCGTAGGTCCGCGGATCATTCGCCGGAATGAAGTTCCTGCGGCCGCCAAAGCTCGCCACCCGTTCGGGCCGGGCGCCGATCAGGCTGTTGTAAAGGTCGAGATCGTGGCAGCATTTTTCCAGCAGGAAGCTGCCGGACCATTTTTCGTACCGGCGCCAGTCACGCATGAAGAAGGCGCCGTGGTAGGGGTAGATATGCTCGGCAGCCTCGATGGAGAGGAGCTTGCCAAGAAGGCCGTCGTCCCGCGCCTTCAGAAGGTCGCGGTAAAGCGGGGCGTAGCGCAGGACCAGCCCGACGGTCAGGCGGTCATGTCCGAATTTGCCAAGGAGGCCGGCCAGCGCATAGGTCTGGTCAAGGCTGGCGACGATGGGCTTTTCGGAAAAGACCTTCAGCCCCGCCTCAAGCCCGAGCCGGATGTGGTCGAGGTGCAGGTGATTGGGCGAGCCGATCATCAGAAGGTCGAAGCCGCCGGCGCGGATCAGGTCTTCGGGCGTCTCATGGGCCTTGCCGGCAGAGATGCCGTGCTTTTGCAGCGTCTCCATCCCGGCGGGGGCCGGATCGACGTAGCCAACAATGCGGAAGTCAGGGCAGACTTCGTGAAAAACATGGCCAAGGTAGCCGAGGCGATAGCCAAGACCGATGATTCCGACTCGCATGCGGCACCCCGAACAAGAAATTGATTTTCTTAAACTGGCCGATCAGAGCCGGTACGTCAACGAATTTTCATCCGCTCCAGATTGTTTATGTAATTTGTTTTCATCGACCGCAAACGCCCCCCCTTTCCCGGCGTTGCCGAGGTTGCGGGCGGGCGCCGGGGCGCGCCGTTACCAGACCGTGCCGCGCGCCGCGACAGGTTCAACCCGTGTCACGACGCCGCCGCGATGAAAGACCATCCGGTCAAAGAGGTTCGACACGACGCAGGTATGGTTCGGTATGACCCGCACCATTTCGCCAACCTCGGGCAGTGGCGCGGTGCAGGCGGAAAGATCGACGACGCCATGTTCCTCGGACAAGGAGACGATGCGCGCACCCGGCAGGCCCTCGATCTCGCCGTGGTCGGGAAACCCCAGCAGGTCCGAGGTCAGCGCCTTCGACCCGGCATCGAGTACTGCCCGGACAGGCGTCGGACGCGAGACTACGGTGGCAAGGACATGCATCGCCAGATCACCATGCGTGCATTCTCCGGCACGCACCATCGAACGGTCGTTGTAGACATAGGTCCCGGCGCGATGTTCCGTCGCCGAGGGCACGAGATGCGCCTTCCAGATGTCGGGGCTGCCGCCGTTCGAGCGGATGGGGCAGTCGATCCCGTTGGCGGCCAGAAGCGCCATTGCCGCCGACAGGAAGGCCTCCACCCGCTCCGCCCCGCCGACGGCGGGATAGGTGAGAAGGCCGTCAAAGCGCAGGCCCGGCGCGGCGGCGATGCGTTCAGCCAGCGCCAGCGCCGCCTCGGGTGACTGCACCCCGACGCGACCGCCGCCGGTATCGCATTCGATCAGCACCCGGAGCGGCTTTGGCCCGGCAAAGGCCGCGGCGAGGCCGGCGACCGTGACCGCGCTGTCGGCCACGACGCGCAAGGACGCGACCCGGTCGTTCAGCGCCTTCAGCCGGACAAGACGCGCCGGGCCGAGGATGTTGTAAGTAATAAGGATGTCCTGAAACCCGGCATCGGAGAAAACCTCTGCTTCAGTCAGTTTCTGGCAATTGATGCCCACGGCCCCGGCTGCAAGCTGCGCCTCAGCCACGGCTGGGATCTTGTGGGTCTTGACATGCGGCCGGAAGGCTAGGTCATGCGCCGTCATGTAGGCCTGCGCCCTCGCAATATTCGCGGCGAGCCGGTCCTCGTCGATGACGGGCATCGGGGTCGCGATCCGCGACAGGCTTTCCCCCACTTCGGGCCATGGGAACATCACGCCTCGCTTCCGAACGGGTCGGCCATGCGCGGCCAGATGTCCTTGCGCACGAGCCGGTAAGGGTTGGTCGCCGGATCATTGGGATAGGGCTTTCCTGCCGAGCAATAAAGGATTTCCGACGCTATAGGCTGAAATGCCGCATAGAAATGGTTGGTCGACTTGATGACGAGGATCTTCTGCGCGCGGGGGTCGATGCCAAGTGCCGAGAAGAGCGACGGATCGAAGCTTTGCGCGCGGACGGTGTTCAGGATCACCTCGACCCCGGTTTCCAGCCCTTCCGGGGTCAGGAGCGCGATCCGCGCCGCCGGGCCGAAGGGCGCGAGGCTTTCGCCGAAGTTCATCTCGGCATCCGGCGCCAGCGTGACGATGCGGACAAGGGCATCGCAAGGCTCTCCGGTCAGGGGCGCCGACTTCGCGCCGAAACGGAGGTTGAGTTCCGCGCCCTCGCCGGCGACGAAGCAAAGCTGTACCGCGATCGGGTCCCATATGGTGCCGACCGCCACGCCCTTGGCGCCCTGCGCCAGAAGTTCCTTCAGGATCACGGTCGCATCCCCGGCGGTGCCGCCGCCAGGATTGTCCCAGACATCGGCGATCACCACAGGATGCGCCGTCGCGGCCATCGCCCGGGCGACCGCCTCCAGTTCGTCGATCTGCGGCATCATGTGCCGGCCACGGTTGGCGAAAAGCTCCCGCCCGAGCCGCTCTGCCAACTCGGCCCCAAGCGCGGGGGCGTTGTCAGTCACCGCGATCATCCTTGTCCCCATTTCAGGGACGTCGCCGGCCATGAAGCCGTGGATGGCGGAGAGGGACAGGAGCCGCGGGGTGTCACGCTCCAGCGCCATCATGCGGTCGACGAAGCCGCGCATCGGCTGGCGCGAGGTCGGAAACACGTCGATCATCCGGCAATCGAAAACCGACATGACCGGCTTCACCCGGCGTTCGATCGTGTCGACGACGATCCGCCACAGATCCTCGGCCCGGTCGACGAAGTCGGTATGCGGAAACTCCTTGAAGACCACGAAGAAATCCGCCGCCGCCACCCGCTTTTCCGTCAGATGCGAATGTGGGTCGAGTTCGGCGCAGACGAGGATATCCGGCCCGACGATACCCCGCACCTGGGCCAGAAGATCGCCTTCGGGGTCGAGATAGCCCTGCGCCACCATGGCGCCGTGAAGGCCAAGGACAACCGCATCGACGGGCAGTGCCGCGCGCAACTGGCCGAGGATCTCATCGCGGAGCGTCTCATAGGCGCCGCGCGCCACCAGTCCGGCCGGGTCGGCCCAGGCGGCTGTCCCCTCGATCAGCGTCCAGCCCTTTTCGGCGCAGACCTTGCGCCCGACGGTGATCGGCGCGGTGCAAAGCGTCGGCGTTGCCGGATGCTGACCGGGCGGGGCATAGAGCGAATCCTCGAAGCCTTTCCGGTCGATCACGATCGGTGCGAAGGTGTTGGTCTCGGTCGCGAGAGCCGCCACGAAGACGCGCCGGTGGGCCGCGGTCATCGGTCAGTCCTTCACATGCGGCAGGTAGCCGACGAAGCCGGCGATCTTCCACCGACCGCCTTCCTTGCGGCAGACATAAAGCGTCTGCCAGTTCATGCGGTCATGGCTGCCGTCGGCCTTGGCGAGCCGCCCGTCGAACTTCTTGCGGACGAGTGCCGCGTCGCGGTCGATCTCGATCTCTTCCAGCCGCGTCGCGGCGAAGATGCCGTCGCGGGGGTTTCCGGCGAAGGTGCCGGCGTTGCGCGCAACGCCGAATTCCGTCGCCTGGCGCAGCCATTCGGCGCGGTAGGCGTCGAGCGTCGGGAAAGCCAGGGTGAAGCCCTGCGGATCGGGCTGGAAGTGTCCGCTGATGCCGGTAAAGTTGGCGGCGATGAAATCACCGGCAACCATCGACCAGTCGGCACCGATGAAGGCGTCGATATCGCGCGGGACCAGCATCTCCCAGATCGCGCGGCGGTCTGGGTCGCCCTCGGGAAAGGGGTTGGCGAAGGGATCGCGCGAAGCGGGCATCTGCGGCGCCTTGTGAAAATTATTTCAGCGATACTGTGTCTACGCTAGAGTATTCGGGATGGATGTGGCTATATGTCAAGGGAAATAGAAAATGAATTTCTCGACTGTGAGTCCGGACAGGCTGAATGTGATCCAGAGGAGTGCCGGCTGATGCCCACCCGACAACCGAGCAATGCCAGGACTTGCCATGCCCGGCACATCTGATTCCGACCTTTCCCCGGTCGAGCCTGCGCCGACGGATCTTGTCCGCGCGCTCGCCGATGAAGAGGGGCGCCTTTCGGCGATGGAACGGCGGCTGGCCGAATACGTTCTTGGCGACGTGAACGCCGCCACCAGCGCCTCGATCATCGAGATCGCGGCCGGGGCAGGGGTCTCGCCGCCGACGGTGACACGGTTCTGCCGCCGGCTCGGCTGCGCCTCCTTCTCGGACTTCAAGGTGCAACTGGCGAAAAGCGCCTTTGTCGGCTTGCGCTATTTCCGCCCCGAAACGGTGACCGACACGCCGCAGGAGGTGGCCGAGGACATCGTGACCAAGGCGCAAGCCGCGCTATTCGACATGCTCCGCGCGCTGGACCTTCCGGCGGTGGAGGCGGCGGCAGCAGCCCTTGCCGGCGCCGGGATGATCCATGCCTTCGGCTCGGGCGGCAATTCCTCGATGATCGTGAACGAGCTGCAGAACCGGCTCTTCCGCCTTGGCTGCCGGATCAGCACCTCGAACGACCACGGCATGCAACTGATGCTCTCGGCCGCCTGCGAGCCGGGAACCGTGGTCTTCGGCTCTTCCTTCAGCGGGCGCAACAAGGAGCTGGTCCATTGTCTTGAGCTTCTGAAGGCCCGCGGCATCACAACCATCGCCCTGACCCAGGCGGGTTCGCCGGTGGCCGGGGCGGCGGATATCGTCATTCCGGTGACGTTGCCCGAAGGCAAGAACATCTACCGCGCCACCTCGGCCCGCTATGCCTTCCTTGCCGCGATCGACATTCTCGCCAATCTGGTTGCCTATGCCGACAGGCCGCGATCGACGCGTATCCTGCGTGGCATCAAGGAACAGCTGGTGCTCCAGCGCGATGGTGACGACCGCCAGCTTATGGGTGACTGAGACCTGGCCCCGGGCGGCAGGCGGCCACGCCCGGATCGCAACTTCCGGCCGCGAACGGAGCAGCAAATGAAGCGCCTTGCGCTTGTGACCGGAAGTGCCGGCGACATCGGCAGGGCAATCGCGCGACGCCTGGAAGCGGATCACGACCTCGTGGTGATGACCGACCTCGACCTTGCCGCAGCGACGGATGCGGCGGAGGAATTCGGCGCACGCTTCGTCGCGATCCAGCACGACGTGACAGACCCCGTGAGTTGCGCGAGGGTCGCGGAAGCGGTGGCCCGGCTCGGCCAGGTCGCGACGCTGGTCAACAACGCGGGCGGGGTCCAGGCGGCGAGCCTGCAATCGACCAGCGTGGCCAGCTGGCAGGCCGACCGCGCCCTCAACCTCGACGCGGCCTTCTTCGTCTTTCGGGCGCTGGCAGATCAGCTCAAGTCCACGAAGGGATCGGTCGTCAACATCGCCTCGGTCAACGGCATGGCGGTATTCGGCCATCCTGCCTATGCCGCCGCCAAGGCCGGGATGATCCATCTCACGCGAATGATTGCCGTCGAATACGGGCGCTACGGCATTCGCGCGAACGCCGTCGCCCCCGGCACGGTGCGCACAAAGGCCTGGGAAGCGCGCGCCGCCTTGAACCCGAAGGTCTTCGACGAAGCCGCCGCGCATTACCCCCTTGGCCGCATCACCCGGCCCGAGGATGTGGCAGAAGCTGTGGCTTTCCTCGCTTCGCCGCTGGCCGCCGCGATCACCGGCATCTGCCTTCCCGTTGACTGCGGCCTGACCGCCGGCGACCTCGCCCAGGCCCGCACCTTTACCCAATCCCCCGATTACTGAGGCCCAATGACCTTTTTTCTTGAAAACCGCTGGACGCCCGACCCTTTGCCCGCCGGCACATGGGAGATCCGCCTGACCAACCTTTCCGATGCGCCCCTTGCCGGGTTCACTCTGTCGGTGACGACGATCACCCGGATCATGCCGGTGAACCGGGTCCACGGCGCGCGCTTCGTCCGGCGGGTGGCGAACTACCACGAATTCGCCCCTTTCGACGGCGTGACCCTCGCCCCCGGCGAGGCCTGGACCTTCCGGGCCGAGGGTCTCTTCCGGTCGCCCTTCCATCGCAATGATGCCGCCAAGACCGCCTGGCTCACGCTGGCCGATGGCAGCCGCCAGCCGGTCATGGTCGGCGATCTTCTTCAGGGGCATGAGGCGCCCGTCCTGCCGCCGCCGCGCCTGCCGGAGGGGCGGCTGACGCTGCCTTTCGCGCTTCTGCCCTGGCCGAACCAGATCGAGGCCACGCCCGGACCAGCGCCGGTGATCCTGCATCTGGCGGCGGGCACCGCCCTTGCGGACAAGCGGCTGGCGCTGTCGGTCGATGCGCTCCATGCGCGGCTTTTCCCGGCCGCGCGCAAGCTGATCCAGCTTTCCTCGGCGCCGGGGTCGCGCGAACTGAGCTTCTCCATCGATCCGGCGCTGCCCGCCGAGGGCTATCGCCTGAGCTTCGGCGACGGGATCACCCTTGAGGCAAGCACCGAGGCCGGGCGCCGCTACGGCCTTCTGTCGCTGGCGCAGATGCTGCACGGCGCCTTCGCCGACCACGATTTCCTCTTCCCGGCGACCGGCGTGATCGAGGATGCCCCCCGCTACGGCTGGCGCGGCTGCCACCTTGATGTCTCGCGCCATTTCTGGACGCTGGAGGAGGTCCGGCGCGTCGTCGACATCCTGGCCTGGCACAAGATCAACATCTTCCACTGGCACCTGACCGATGACGAAGGCTGGCGGGCCGAGATCCTCGCCTACCCCGAACTGACCGGCCCCGGCGCCCATCGCAGCGCAGACTCGCCCACCATGTTGCCGCAATTGGGCGATGGGCCAGGGGTGCAGGGCGGATACTACACGCAGGATGAGATGCGCGCCCTTGTCGCCCATGCCGCGAGCCTTGGCATCGAGGTGATGCCCGAGATCGAGACCCCCGGCCATGCCGCCTGCGTGGTCGCCGCCCTGCCCTTCCTTGTCGACCCGGATGAGACGCCTGACAGCTATCAGCCGGTGCAGGGCTATCCCAACAACTCGTGGAACCCCGGCATCCCGGAAACCTTCGTGGTGCTGGAACAGATCGTCGACGAACTTTGCGCGATCTTCCCCTCGCGCTACTTCCACATCGGCGGGGATGAGGTTGCGAAGAACGCCTGGCTCGAAAGCCCGAAGGCGCGCATCCTGATGCAGAAGGAAGGGCTGGCCGGCACGTTCGAGCTGCAAAGCTGGTTCCTGAACCGGATCAAGGAGATGCTGACCAAGCGCGGCAAGGTTCTGGTGGGCTGGAACGAGGTCGCCCATGGCAGCGGCGTCCCGCCCGAGGATACGCTCCTCATGGCCTGGGAAAAGCCCGAGGTCGGGATCGAACTTGCGGAACGCGGCTATGACGTCGTGATGACGCCGGGGCAGGCCTACTACCTCGACATGGTGCAGGGGCCGGACTGGCTTGAAAACGGCGCCGGCTGGGCCGGGCCGGTGCCGCCGGAAAAGACCTATGGCTATGAGGCCGAGGGCGATTTCCCGGCGGCCTTGCGCCGCCACATGCGCGGCATTCAGGCCTGCATCTGGTGCGAACATTTCACCACGCGGGCCTGGTTCAACGATCTGGTGTTCCCGCGCCTCTCGGCGGTGGCCGAGGCCGGCTGGACCGACACGGCGAACAAGGACTGGCTGCGGTTTTCCCGGCAGGTCCGGCTCCACCCGACGCTCTAGAAGGAAAGGAGGCTCGTGATGCGCATTGCCGTTGGCGGCATCCATACCGAATGCTCCACCTACTCGCCCGTCCTGATGCAGAAGCAGGATTTCCGCATCCTGCGCGACAAGGGGCTGATAGAGCACGCGTTTTTCGCCTTCCTCGCCCGCAGCGGCGCGAGTTTCGCGCCCCTGCTTCATGCCCGCGCCGTGCCCGGCGGCCCGGTCGCGCGGCCCGCCTATGACGCGCTGAAGGCCGAGTTTCTGGAACGGCTTTCGGCGGCCCTGCCGGTCGATGGCGTCTATCTTGCCATGCACGGCGCGATGAAGGTCGATGGGATGTGGGATGCCGAGGGCGATTGGATCACCGCCGTCCGGCAACTGATCGGGCCGGCGATCCCGATTGCCGTCAGCTATGACCTGCATGGCAATGTCTCACAACGGATCGTCGATCAGATCGACATCTTCGCCGCCTATCGCACCGCCCCCCATATCGACGTGGCCGAAACGATGGAGGCCGCGCTTTCCATGCTGGTCCGCGCGCTGAAGACGGGCACGCGGCCCGGTGTCGTGCGGGTGCCGGTGCCGCTGCTTTTGCCCGGTGAGCGGTCATCGACCGAGGATGAACCGGCGCGGTCGCTTTACGCGGTACTGCCGGGGCTGGAAGGCAAGGGCGTTTGGCGGACCGACCTGATGATCGGCTATGTCTGGGCCGATGAGCCGCGCGCCACCGCCTCTGCCATCGTCACCGGCACCGACCGCGCCGCCGTATCCTCCGCCGCCGAAAGCATCGCCGCCGGGTTCTGGGCGGCGCGGGACCAGTTCCGCTTTGGTCCGGTCACGGGTCCGCTCGACGCGATGCTCGATCTGGCGGCGGCGGCCACAACCCGCCCGGTTATCCTTGCCGACAGCGGCGACAACCCGACCGGCGGCGGTGTCGGCGACCGCGCCGACGTGCTTGCTGCACTATTCGCACGCGGCTGGCAGGATGCGCTGATGGCCGGCATTACAGATGCCCCAGCGGTGGATGCATGCTTTGCCGCCGGCACCGGAGCGCGCCTCTCGCTGAAAGTCGGTGCGAGCCTTGATCCGGCGGGCGTTTCCGTGACGGCGGAAGTTGAGGTGCTGCGGCTTGACGAAGGCGACGGTCCGGCTGACCGGCAGGCAGTGGTGCGCATTCAAGGCATCACCCTTGTCCTCGCCGCGCGCCGCCGGCCCTACCATGACCTCTGGGATTTCACCCGGCTCGGCCTCGACCCCCGCGCCACCGGGCTTCTGGTGGTGAAGTCGGGCTATCTCTCGCCCGAGCTTCAGCCCATCGCCAACCCCAACCTGATGGCGCTGACCGACGGCGTGGTCAATCAGGACATCCCGCGCCTCGCGAACCTCCACCGCGCAGCCGGCAGCCTTCCATGGGATGCGAACCCCGGCTATCGCCCCAAGGCCGAGCCGTCGGCGCGGTGCCGGGGCTGAACATGGGGGCCTGGCTGACGATCCTTCGCCGCCACCGGGTGGTGCGCGCCTCGGCGGCGGCGATCTTTCTTTACGGCTTCGCCGGGGCCGCCACCTCGCCCTATCAGGCGGTGGTCGCCATCCGCGAGCTTGGCATCTCCGACCGCGCCTATGCGACGATTGCGCTTGTCGCCGCAATCGCCAATGTCGTGCTGTCGATCGGCATCGGCATGCTGTCCGACCGGTTCCAGAGCTACCGCCGCCCGCTGATCGTCGTCTCGGCCTTCGGCGTCCTCGGCTATGGCGTGATCTGGGCCTTCCCCTCGCCCCTGACCTTCGCGCTGGCGATGATCGGGCCCTTGGCGCTGTTCCATGCGACGAACTCCATGCTTTTCGGCAATGTCCGCGCCCAGACCGAGCGCTTCGACCCCGAGGAGGCGGCCATCGTCAATGTGCTGATGCGGATGATGATCTCGCTTTCATGGGTGCTGGTGCCAGGGGTCGTGGCGCTGATGCTGGCGGGCCGCCACAGCATGATCCCGGCCTGGGCCATCGCGGCTCTTGTCGCCGGCGTCTGCCTCGCCTGCATCGTCTTCTGGCTTGAGCCGGATCACCGCCCCATGCAGGAGGCGGTCGCCGAAGGCGGCACCGGCACCGCGCGGGTGGCGCCAAGCTCCGGGCGGACTGACCGACCCGCACAGGTCCGCCTGAACGGATCGGTGCTTCGGAACATTGGCACGATCCTGCATCTGGGGATCATCGCCCGCATTGCCGGCGTTGCGCTGATCACGCAGGTGCTGCATGTGAACAACGCCGTCCTGCCGCTGATCCTGACCGGTCAGGCGCAGGGCACCGCCGAGGACATCGGCTTTACCGTCGGCATGGTGGCCGCACTTGAGGTGGTGTTCATGATCCTCTGGGTGCGCCTCGCCCGGTCGATGCATCTAACGACCGCGCTCCTCATCACATCGGTGGTCTACCTTGGCTATCTTGTCGCGATCTCCGTGGCGCAGAGGCCCGAGCATGTCTATCTCGCCAGCATCGCGGCGGGCTTTGCCGCCGCCGGGATCATCTCGCTGCCGATCTCCTACCTTCTTGATCTCATCAAGGACCGGCCCGGCCTCTCGGCCTCGCTCATTGCGGTGAATGCCTTTCTGGGCGGCGCACTTGGCGCCGGCATTTTCGCGCTTGGCACCGCGCTTGGAGGCTATCCGGCGGCGGCGCTCATGTCCGGCGGCGCGGCGGTTATCGGCGCGGTGCTGCTTGTGGCGCTTGAACGGAGGCCGCGCTGAGGCCTCCGCTCAGATCTCGTCCTCGCGCCCGTCGGGGTGAACGCAGTCGCAATGGTCGCGCAAGATCGGCCGTGATGCCGCCGCCTCGTCCAGCAACACGACCGCCTTCCAGTGCATCTGCAAGGCCGAGGCCGGGCAGGAGGAGGACAAGGGCCCTTCGATCATCGCGGCTGCAGCGGCGGCCTTGCCTTCGCGGGAAGGCAGAAGCAGCCCCCGGTCGGCTTTCAGTATGGTGCCGATGCACATGGTGATGGCCATGCGCGGCTCATCCTCGGGCCGGTCGAAGAACCGCGCGTTGGCGGCGCGGGTCGGCGATCAGCGGTGTCATTGCGGGCAATGCCCAAGTAGGAAATGGCGGCGCTCCGTGAAGGAGTTCCTTCCAACTCCTCCCCCGCGAGCACCTACACTCAGGAAAGCTGCGCTGACTTCGAAGGTGGCGTGGAGTTCATCTCACTTTGGTCCCGCGATCAAGGTCGGCCATTGCGCGCTGGTCTCAGCCTAGTTGGCGATGGTTGGCCGCGTCCCATTCGGGTTTACGGAGCGGGGTCGCCAAAGCCCGGCGCCGGGATGCAGTGGGCGCGGGACATGTCGCTGCAGGATGCCCTGGCGCGGACGAGCGTGGTGTTCTCCATCACCTCTGCATGGGCGATGGTGCAAAGCGCCTTCTGGTGGTCGGTTGGCCGGCCCGGTTCGCAGCGATAGGGGCGGCTGATGTCGGCGCCGTAGCTGAAGGGGCCGACCACGCCGCAGTCGAAGACAACCGGATCACCGGCGCCGAGACCCGCGCGTTCGATGCCGATGCGCTTTGGCCGGTAAGAAGAGGTGGCCCGCCCGGATGTGCATCTGGAACAATGTGCAGTTCCCGACGCCGGTGGCGCAGCGGATCGACAGGGGCTCGACGAGGATCACCGCATCGAGGCCTTGCTTGTCATTTTACTCGCGCAGGCGGTTCTGCCGGTAGCTGCGCATCCGGGGTACGTCGATCATGCCCTCGGTGTTCACCGCCTGCATCGGCGGGAGATCCAGGCGAGCTGTTCCAACGTCAGGGGCTGCGTCCTGGCCGCGAAGACACTGGTGTAGTGGGTGCCGTCGTTCATCGCTCAGGCTTTCTGGCGAGCGTTGGTCGGGTCCAGGCGGGTTCGGGCAAAAGGGTCAGTTGCCGGCGTTCGCCGAGGATCACCACCTCAAGGCCTTCGGTTGGCCCTGGTTCGACATGGGCGAAGGTCAGGCTCTTGCCCGTCGCGTGGCCATAGGCGCCCGAGGTGCAGACGCCGACCACGCGGTCGCCTTTCATCACCGCCTCGCCCCCCAGATGTCGCAATCGGTCGCGGCGACCTCGCCGTAGACGAGCGTGGTGTTGACGCCCGCCGCGCGCACCGCCTCGGTCGCGGCGCGGCCGCGGAAGTCGCCCTTGGCGGCGGCGAAGAAGCGGGTGCTGTCGGCCTCGATCAGGGTGATCTCGTTAGACAGTTCCGCGCCGTAGTCGCGATAGGCCTTTTCCATCCGCAAGGAATTAACCGCCGCGCGCCGCAATCGGCGATGCCATGCGCGGCAGCGGCGGCCCTGGGCGCCCGATGCAGGGACGACAGGTCACCCTGCCCCCCCTTCGGCATCGAGCGGTGTCCGGCCCCTGCCAGCCGTCAGATGGCGGCCAGCAGCGTCTCCTCGAACGGATAGCGGCTGAGCGTGATCGGCCCGCTTTCGGTGACCAGCACCTGGTCTTCCAGCTTCACGCCCTCGATCCCGCCGAGCTCGCCTATGTAGCTTTCGACGCAGATCACCATGCCGGCCTCAAGCTCGCCGTCGGTAAACTCGGGGTGATCCTCGCTGTGGTGGATCGCCAGCCATTCGTCGGCCATGCCCAGCCCGTCCATCAGCACCGGGTAAAGCTGGTCTCCGAAGCCCGGCGGCGGGATGTAGCGGGCGCGGGCGATATCGCTGAAGGAGGCGCCGGCGCGGACGAGCCTGGTGTTCTCCACCACCTCGGTATGGGCGATGGTGTAGAGCTTCTTCTGGTGGTCGGTTGGCCGGCCCGGCCCGCAGCGATAGGCCCGGCTGATGTCGGCGCCATAGCCGAAGGGGCCGACCATGCCGCAGCCGAAGACCACGAGATCACCGGCGCGGATCATCCGGCTGGAGGCTTCCTGCTGCCAGGGGTTGGTGCGCTCGCCTGAGGCCAAGAGCCGGTAGTCGAGCCATTCGCCACCGCCCTCGATCAGCGCCTGCCACATATGGGCCCAAAGCTCCTGCTCCATCACGCCGTTGCGCAGCGCATCGCGCATCCGGGTCATGCCGTCTTCGGCGACGGCAATGGTCAGGTTCATGGCGAGGACTTCTTCTGGGCTCTTGATCTTGCGGGCCATGGCCAGCACCGGCGCCACGTCGGTCAGGTCATGCCCCTTCGCCGCCAGCGCCAGTTCGGCGCCGACGCCCGCGCGCTCGATGCCGATGCGTTTCGGACCCTGTCCGCATTGCTGGCGGATCAGGTCGTCGATCTGGTCGGCCCATTTCTTGACCCAGTCCTGATGGCGGTGCCCGCCGTACATGTAGGACAGGGGCAGGATGTCGGCGCGGATCTCGTCGATGGTTTCCAGCGTGGTTCCGGTGTTGCGACCCGGTTCGCTGTCGAAATGGACGACCGACCCTTCGGCCGGGATGAAGAGGTAGCCCGCCTGGATATGCATCTGGAAGAGGGTGCAATTCCTGACGCCGGTGGCATAGCGGCTCGACCAGGATCACCGCGTCGAGGCCTTGCTTGACGATCTCGGCGCGCAAACGGTTCTGCCGGTAGCGGCGCATGCGGGGCACGTCGATCATGCCTTCGGTATCGACCACCTGCATCGGCGGGGTGATCCGGGCGGCCATTTCCAGCGTCAATGGCTGCGGCTTGGCCGCGAATGCCTTGGTGTAGTCCGTCGCGTCGTTCAACGCTCAGGCTTTCTGGCGGGCGTTGGTCGGGTCCCAGGCAGGTTCGGGCAGGAGGGTCAGTTTCCGGCGTTCGCCAAGGATCACAACCTCCAGCCCCTCGGTCGCTCCGGGGGTGACATAGGCAAAGGTCAGGCTTTTGCCGGTGGCGTGGCCGTAGGCACCCGAGGTGCAGACGCCGACGACGCGGTCGCCCTGCATCACCGCCTCGCCGCCATAGATGTCGCAATCGGTCGCGGCGACCTCGCCATAGACGAGGGTGGTCACGAGCTTGCCTTTCTGCGCAGACTGAGTGGCCGCACGGCCGCGGAACTCGCCCTTGTCGGCGGCGAAGAAGCGGGTGCTGTCGGCCTCGACCAGGGTGATCTCGTTGGTGAGTTCCGATCCATAGCCGCGATAACCCTTTTCCATCCGCAGTGAGTTGACCGCCTGCACGCCGAAATCGGCGATGCCGTGCGGCTGACCCGCCTGCCAGATCGCCGCATAGAGCCGGGCAAGGTCGGCCATCGGCGCGTGCAACTCCCAGCCAAGTTCTCCGACATAGGTCACGCGCAGCGCGCGGACGGGGATGCCGGCCAACGTGATCTCCTGCGCCGAAAGCCAGCGGAAGGCGGCGTTCGACATGTCGCTGTCGGTCAGCGTCGCCAGAACCTCACGCGACTTCGGGCCGGCGACGACCAGCATCCCGAAGGTGTCGGTGACATTGGCGATGGCCACATCCGGCCCGGCGGCAAAGTTGAGATCGTCGCGCGCCAGTTCCTCGGCGCCCGCTCCGGTCAAGACGTAGAAGCGGTCGGGGCCAAGCCGCGTGATCGTCCATTCACCAAGGATGCGGCCATTTTCGGAAAGCACCTGCGTCAGGCCGATGCCGCCCTGCTTCTTCGGCAGACGGTTGGCGGTGAGCCGGTCCAGAAGCGCCTCGGCCCCCGACCCGGTCACGTCGAACTTGGCGAAGCTTGAAAGATCCATGACCCCGACACGCTCGCGCACCGCATGGGCTTCGGCGGCCACCAGGTCGAAGGTGTTCGTGCGGCGGAACTGGAGCTTTTCCACAAACCCGGCGGGCGCGAAATACTTCGGCCTCTCCCAGCCATGCACCTCGGTCATCACCGCGCCCTTTGCCTTCAGGACATCGAACAAAGGCGTTATCCGGCGGGGGCGACCGGCCTGCACCTCGCGGCCGGGCAGGGGCGTCTCGAACATGTTCTCGTAGTCGTCGAAGCTTTTGGCGCGGGTGTAGTCCTGATCGGCATAGGCCCCGAAGCGGCGGGGATCGACCGAGGCCATGTTGATCTCGGCATCGCCATGGATCATCCACTGCGCAAGGAACTTGCCACAGCCCGCGCCTTGCGCGATGCCGATGGACGACCCGCAGCATTGCCAGGCATTCGGCACGCCGGGCATCGGCCCGACCAGCGGGTTGCCGTCGGGCGTATGCGGAATGGCGCCGTTGATGATGCGCTTGATCCCGGCATTGGCGAAGATCGGCATCCGGTCGAGCGCCTTTTCGAGCCAGGGGGTGATCCGGTCAAGATCGCCCTCGAAGAGCTCATTCTCGCTCGACCATTCGGGCCAGCCGCCGCGCGCGGCCCAGGCCTCCTTCGCGCCGGTATGCTCGTAGATGCCGACGAGGCCAGCCTTCTGTTCCTGCCGGTAATAGCCCGCCGTCGCCGGGTCACGCATCACCGGCAGTTCGGTCGGGCTGTCCTTGAATTCAGGCAGCGGCTCGGTCACCAGATACTGGTGCTCCATATTGGTGATCGGCGTATCGACGCCCAGCCATTTGCCGACCTGGCGCGCATAGCAGCCGGCGGCATTGACCAGATGTTCGCAGGTCACTGCCCCCTGTTCCGTCTCAACCCGGAACTCGCCCGAAGGGAGGCGGGTGACGCCGGTCACGCGGTTGCGCCGGACGATGGTGGCACCCAAAGCCCGCGCCCCGGCGGCCATCGAATTGCAGGCGCTGGCCGGGTCGACATGGCCGTCCATCGTCGTATGCGCCCCGGCAAGGATGCCATCGGTCTGAAGCCAGGGGTTGATCTCGCGGATGCGGTCGGGGCCGATGATCTCCATCTGAAAACCCACACTGGCGGCGAAACCCGCAACGTGGCGGAACCAGTCCACCTCCTCGGGCGTGGTGGCGATGCGGATGCCGCCGCAGCCGTGCCAGCCGGTCGGATGGCCGGTCAGTTGCTCCAGCCGGGGATAGAGCGTGTTGCCGTAATGGTGGATCTTGGCCATGTTGTAGTTGCCGATGAAGGACGGGCATTGCCCGGCGGCATGCCAGGTCGAGCCACTGGTCAACTCGCCCTTCTCGATCAGAAGCACATCGGTCCAGCCCGCTTCGGCGAGGTGATAGGCCAGACCCACCCCCATCATGCCGCCGCCGATGATCACCACTTTCGCGTGGGCTTGCATGGGGTGCCTCCTTACCAGACGCCGTTTCCGGCCCGCATCCGCTCTCGCGGAAGGATGATGTTGTACCCGGCCCGGATCACCGCATCGGTGTCTTCGCCGATATGGCCCGGGTAATGCTCCGACAGGATCTTCCGCACCCGGTCGCGCGCGACGGAGCGGGAATCGCGCGCGCCCGCATCCTGCCATTCGCTGATGCTGCGGCGGTCGGCGATGTCGGGATAGACATAGTCGGTCTTCATCCGCGCGAAGGTCTGCTCATGGCCCAGGTAGTGGCCGACGCCCATCACCGTGTCGCGGATCACGTCGAAGTTCAGCGTGTCGGACGTGACCTCGATCCCCTTCACGGTGCGCAGGATCGCTCCCAGAAGGTCGTTGTCGATGACATAGCCCTCGAAGGTCGTCCCCATGAGCGAGCCCTGCATCCCCGCACATTCATGGATCATCGTCGCTCCGGCCTGCGCGGCCAAGGACACGGTATAGCCCTTCTCGCCACCGCTTTGCGCATCGGGCAGCTTGCTGTCGGTCATTCCGGCGGGCACCGAATTGGGCAGGTCGTAGAAATTCGCCATCTGCGCGCAGGCGGCGGAGAGGAGCGCCTGTTCGCCCGACCCGCCCGACATGGCCCCGGTGCGCAGGTCCGAGACGAATGGCCAGGCGGCGAAGATGCCCCGGCAATCGGGGTCGATGATGTGGCAAAGGATCAGTCCCGCCAGCACCTCGGCACAGGCCTGGGCCACGGCCCCGGCCAGGGCCGCAGGCGCGGTCGCCCCGGCCTGCCCGGCAGAGACGAGGAGGATCGGCATCCCGGCCAGCACCGCTGCCTCCAGCGCGTCGCAGCTTTCGGTGGCAAAGCGCATCGGCGGCACGACATGGCAGCAGACGGCGGTGCAGAAGGGGCGTTCCCGATGCTTGCCCTCGCCGCCCGCCACCGCATCCAGCATCGGCTGCACGGCGCGGACCGAGGCGCTGTCGGTATAGCTGACGGCGATGGATTTCGTCGTGCCCGACAGGCAGGCGTAGGTGGTGTTCATGTCGAGATCGAGAATGGTCTTGGCATCTCGCGCCACGATGGACCGGTGATACCAGTGGATATTGTCCAGCCGGTCGACCAGCCGGGCGATGTCGAACAGGTCGGCGACGGTGCTTTCGCGGTATTTGCCCGTCTCGAAATCCATGATCGTCGGCGCGGCCCCCCCGGTGCCGGTATGGACGCGCCGCCCGCCGATCTCGATGTCATGCATCGGGTCGATACCGTGGAGCGTGAACTTGCGCCGGGCGCGGGCGACCACATCCTCGACCAGCGCCCGGGGGAAGTGGAGGCGACCATCGCCATCCATCCGGCAGCCCGCCGCCACCGCCCGCGCCTCAAGGCTCGGCGTGATCTGCGACAGGCCGAGGTCTTCGAGAAGCCGCAGCACCAGCTCGTGAATCTGCAGGATCTCGGCATCGGTCAGGGGCTTGTAGCGCCCGCCGACCATGCCCGGCGGCACCGGCGAGGGCGGCGGGACAGCTTCGACACGGGTGCGCCGTCCGGCGCGGCGGGGGAGGATGTCGGTCATGCTGTGGCCCCGAGGTTTTGTCGGCCTCAGCTAGCACCGCTTGTCGCCGCCGCTCAAACGATCATTCCGCATGTGTCGCATTCCCTGCCGTCATGCGAAGTGCCTCTGGTCCGGCGGCTTCGGCAATGATCCAGTTGAGAAAAGCCAGGATTCCTGGTGACTGCGCCGCATCCTTGGATGTGCAGAGGTAATAGCCATCGCGGGTTTCCACCACCCGGTTCACCGGGCAGACCAGCCGCCCCTCGGCCAGAAGCGGATCGGTGACATAGCTCCAACCCAAGGCCACGCCATGCCCCGCCTCGGCCGCCTGCAACACCAGCGGATAGGCGTTGAACCGCAAGCCTCGCCGCACCGGCTGGCCGTTCACGCCCTGCTTGAGAAGCCATGTCCGCCAGTCGACACCGCCGAACGCCGGCTTGCCGTATTCGAGATGGAGAAGCGTCTGGTCCAGAAGATCCTCGGCCCTGAGGAGCGAGGGATGGTTGCTGAGATAAACCGGGCTGCAGACCGGATAGACCTTTTCGCCGAAGAGAAGCCGCGCCACCAGCCCCTCCCATTGGCCCGATCCGAAAATGATCGCCACATCGACCTCGCCCGTGCCCGGCATCACCGGCTGGTCGGTCGCCAGCACCCGAAGGTCGATCTCGGGTTGCAGCGCGCTGAATCGTTCCAGCCGCGGCATCAACCAGAACCAGGCGAAGGCAACCGAGGCCGAGACGGTGATCTGCGGCGCCTTCGCCCCGGCGCCAAGGGCGGCGAGGCAGGAACCGATCTCACCCAGCCCGCGCGTCACCGCCTCGAAAAGGCTCTGGCCCGCAGCCGTCAGCTCGATTGCCCGGTGCCTGCGGTGAAAAAGGCGCAGATCAAGCTCCTCCTCAAGCGACTTGATCTGCCGGCTGACCGCGCTTTGGGTGAGGAACAACTCGCCGGCGGCAAGCGTGAAGCTCAGGTGCCGCGCCACCGCCTCGAAGGTGTGCAATTGGTCCAGTGGCGGAAGCCGGTATTTCCTCACGATCATCCTTTCGCCTGCGCCTGAACCAATCATGAGGCCAGTGCGCTGAGTTTGAAAGCGGCCTTGGATGAACTTGCGAGACTCGGCGTCTCGCCCGACCACGGGCATCCCGCGTAAATCCAGGACAACCCATGCGTATCCTTGGCGCCAATGCAGGTTTTCTTCGGCCGCGTGAGCCTGCATCAGAGGAGGAATGGGTTCTGGCCCTAGGTGTTCACGAGGCTCAACGCAGCGCGGCGGAAGGTGGACATGATCTGCATTCGCTGCGGCGAGGGAACGTCCGTGTCCTCCATCGCCCGGTCCATGATCGCCAGCCAGTCCTCGGCATCGCCAGTCCCAATTTCCACATGAGCATGAATCTCGCGCAGGTTCATGTGGCCGTGGCGTTCGTGGTAGTAGCGGCGCCCGCCGAAGAAGCCGCAGAGAAACTCGAACTGCTCGGCGCGCACATGGCCAAGGCCGTGGCCCTTGAGGTGCATCTCCATGATCGCCCGGCCCTGCGGCAGGGTTTCGATGAGGTCATAGAAATGGCCGACGAGGTGGCTGACCTTATCCTCGCCGCCGATCTGGTCGATCATCGGTTTCATGGCGGTCAACCTCAGCTTTGCGGGCGGGTCTTCTTCGGGTCGTAATGCGACAGGGGCACGATGACGGCAGGCAGGCGCTTTTGCTGGCCGTCGAGCTTGCCAACCTCAAGCGCGGTGCCGACCTCGGCATGCGCAAGATCGACGCGGGCAAGGGCGATGTTCTTGCCCAAGAGGGGCGAGCGCATGGAGGACGTGACCTCGCCCACCTGCGCCCGGCCGACATGCAGGCAATCGCCGTGGCCGACATCGACATTGGCGTCGATGTCCAGCCCGACGAACTTGCGGCTGGGATGCTCCTTGCGGCGGATCAGTGCCTCGCGCCCGATGAAATCGTCGGTCTTGGACTTCAGCGGCACGGTAAAGCCGATGCCCGCCTCGAAGGGGTCGGTCTGGTCGCTGAAATCATAGCCGGCAAAGATCAGCCCCGCCTCGATCCGCACCATGTCCAAGGCGGCCAGGCCCATCGGTTTCAGCCCCAGATCGCCGCCATTGGCCCAGACCGCGTCATAGACCGCCGAGCCGTCCTTGGGATGGCAGAATATCTCGAACCCCAACTCGCCCGTGTAGCCGGTGCGCGACACCACCACCGGTGCTCCGTTCGGTCCGCCGAGGCGGCCGACGGTCAGGCGGAACCAGCCCAATTCCTCGATCGTGGGCTGGTGCGGCGCAGTCCAGATCATCCGCTTCATGATCTCGCGGCTGTTCGGGCCCTGAACGGCGAGGTTGTGGAGCTGGTCGGTGGAGGACCGCACCATCACGTTCAGGCCGAGCTTCTCGGCCTGCTCCCTCAGCCAGATGCCGGAATAGTCGTCGCCTCCGATCCAGCGGAACTGATCCTTGCCAAGGCGGAACACGGTGCCGTCGTCGATCATGCCGCCGTGTTCATGGCACATCGCGGTATAGACGATCTGGCCCTGGCTCAGCTTCTTCATGTCGCGGGTGACGCACCATTGCATCAAGGCCTCGGCATCGGGGCCGGTCACTTCGAACTTGCGCAGCGGCGACAGGTCAAGGACCACGGCGGCCTGACGACAGGCCCAGTACTCTTCGATCGGGCCGTTCGACGAATAGGCCTGCGGCAGCCAGTAGCCCTTGTATTCGACGACATTCCGCGTCCGTTCCGAGATGCGGGAATGGAAGGCGGTTTCCTTGGTCATCTTGGGCTCCGATTGCGGCGTGGCACGGTGGGCGATGGCGCGGGAGAACTTCTCGGCGCCCGAATAGGTGCGGACATGGATATCCGACAGATACCAGCCGTTGGCGGGCGAGGTATCGTCCGGGCAGGCGGAGTTGACGCAGACGATGTCGGTCAGCGCCCGGAACAAGACATAGTCACCGGGGCGGCTCCAGGGTTCGTCACTGACAAGAACGCCATGCGCGTCGATATTGGTGTTGAAGAAGAGGTTGACCGCCATCCAGCCGGGGCGCGAATCCACCCCGTAGCCTGCCAGCGCCTTGTTGAAATTGTCCGAACAGTTCACGTGGCCGGGATAGCCGATGTCGTCATAGTATTTCGAGGCGCAGGCCATGGCAAAGGCGTCATGGCGACCCACGGTATCCTGCACCACCTCGACAAGCGGCACCCAATCCTGATCGAAGTATTTCGAATGGAGGCCGGGCATGGAATAGGCATGGCCCATCAGGGTCCGGCTGGTGGTCACGTCGAGCGCGTGCTGGAGGCCCTTGTCGAGCTTCCTTGCGTCGAAGCACTGGAAGTCGGTGCATTGCCGGCCATCGACATCGAGGATCTGGATATAGTCGCCGGCCTTGACGAAATAGCTTTCCGCCGTTGCCGATTTCACCCTGAGGTCAAGGATCGGATCGGCGAGGGGATCGGGCAGGTCGTGCTGGCCGACCATCAGGGGGCTGGCGCGCTGGATCAGCAGCGTCAAGGGCGTCGCGGTGTCCTGCGCGTCGGGCGCCATCGGCAGGCCCGGAGCGGCCACCACCAGCCAGCCATCGTCGAGCGCGGCCAGTTCGGCACGGGTGCCGGGGGTGGTGTCGGTGCCGAAGAGGCGGATCGCGCCGGCCTTGGCGAGGTCGATGCCGCGATCAGTCAACCCGCGGCGCAGTCGGGCAAGTCCGGCCCCCGCCAGATCGCCAAGCGCCAGCATCGCCTTCAGGCCATCGGCGGCAGAATTGGCAGGTTGTCCGAGGATTGCCGCATCGATGCGCCCGTCCTTCGCCGCCGCCAAGATCTCGGCCGGCTGGCCGCCCTCGTCGTTCACAAGTGTCAGCCGGTCGCCGGTCATCAGTTGCAGCAAAGCCGCCCCGCCGCCGGGAATGCTGTAGCGTTCACGCCCGTGGTGGCGGGAAACGCTATCCGGTGTCAGAACGCGGCTGGGGCGTGGCGGCCCCGGAACCACACTGGGATAGGCTAGGTCTAGCATCGCACCCCCGGCTGGCCCTTGCGGGTTATTTTAGTGTTGGTAAAACTTGTTCATTCAAGAGAATAGCACGCCGACAGGGTGACACAAGTGGCGACCGGGCAGAAAGGGCGAAAATGCTGTCTTTGACTCTGGGCCTTGCCGCCGCCTGCCTCTGGGCCGTGCATGACCTTCTGGCGCGCAAGCTCTCGCAAGGCGCTTCGGTCATTGCCATCATCCTGGTGGTGCTGGCGACCGGGAGCGTGGTTCTCGCCCTTCCCGCGATTGCGGCGGGTCACTGGGCCGCGATGACGGGGATGGCCTGGGTCTATGCGGTGGCCACAGGTCTGGCCTTCGCGCTGGCGATCGGCGGGCTTTACCGGGCCTTCAGCCTTGCGCCGGTGCGGCTGGTGGCGCCGGTGGTCGGGGCCTATCCGATGCTGTCGTTCGCCATCGCCATGGCGCAGGGGCGGTCCGTCTCGGCGGCGGAATGGCTGGCAGTCCTTGTCATCGTCGGCGGCATCGGCATCGTCGCTGCAACTGCGCATGGCAGCGCGGAGGATGGCCCGCCGCCGCCAACGCTACGGGCCATGGGCTGGGCTGGGCTGGGCGCAGTCGGGTTTGCCACGACCTTCGCCTTCGGTCAGGCTGCCACCCGGCATGGCGATGAACTGCCGGTCATGCTGGTGGCGCGGCTGGTGGCAGTTGCGGTCTATGTCGCGCTCGCGTTTGCGTTCCGCGCCCCGGTCCGCGCGACACGGCCCCTTCTGCCGGTGCTGGCGCTGATGGGGGCCTTCGACGCGGTCGCATTGGGGCTGGTCACCGCTTCAGGTGCGCTGCCGCACCCGGAATATGCCGCGGTCACCTCGGCCCTTTTCGGCGTTCTGACGATCCTTCTGGCATGGCGGGTGCTCGGCGAAAAGGTAGTCCCGGTGCAATGGGCCGGGATCGCGGCGGTCTTTGCCGGGATCGGGATGCTGTCGCTTCTCGGCTAGTCTATTCCGCCGCCTCGACCCTCGGGGCGCTCGCCCGCGACAGGCGCGCGGCCAGCGTCAGGCGGCGTTCATCCTTGGGTGAGACGCCGAAAAGCTCGGTATAGTGGCGGATCATCGGGCTTGAGGTGACATAGCCGATGGAGGCCGCGATCTCGCGCAGGGAATCGTTGGTGTAAAGCACGCGCTGGCGGGCCTTCGACAGCCGCAGGTGGTGATAGTAGCGCAAGGGGCTTTGCCCCGTCTCGCGCTTGAAGAGCCGTTCGAAATGGCGCCCTGAAATGCCCACGGCGGCGGCCACGTCGGGAATGCGGAGCGGGTCTTCGACATGGGTTTCGAATAGCCGGATCGCCTCGCGGATCGTCGGCGGCAGCCGGTCGGCGGTGGCGCCGGCGCGGGCGACGGGCACCTTCTGCGATGCGTCCTCGTCACGCACGAAGGGATGCTGGAACCAGCAGGCGACCTCGGTCATGCAGTCTCGGCCAAGGCGTTCCTCGATCAGCCGCAGCATCAGGTCGAAGACCGCCCCCGCCCCTGAAACGGTATTCCGCCGCCGGTCGCGCAGGATCACCGATTCCGAGGCGATCACCTCGGGAAACTCGGCCTTGAACGCGGCCTCATAACACCAGTGGACCGAACAGGGCCGGCCCTCCATCAGCCCGGCACGGGCGAGGGGGAAGATGCCGCCGGAAAAGGCGCCAAGCGTGATCCCGGTCCGCTCAAGCCAGCGCAACCGCGCCGGGCTGCGGCGGGGATCGGCAAACTCGGCGGTGGGCGGCGACAGGAGGTAGAGGTGATCGAGGCCTTCGGTTTCCTGCAGAGTCTCGTCGGGGTCAAAGCCGATCTCGGCCGAAGACCGCACCGGCGCCGGGGTTTCGGCGACCAGCCGCCAAACAAACTCCCGCCGTCCGGCGATCTCATTCGCCGCGCGCAGAGGTTCGATGGCCGAGGTGAGACAGGCCATCGGAAAGCCCGGGAACATCAGGAACCCGAGCCGGAGGGGCGCCAGGCTGCCCATCAGTCTTCCGGCCACCAGCCGGGAGAGGTCGGGGCGCCGTCGTCGTATTTCGACAGCCAAGCCTCCATTGCCGGACGATTGCGGATGAAGCCCTTGTAGGTCGCAAGATCGGGATGGATGTCGCGCACCACGCGGTGCAGCCGGCGGCCCCATTTCGGCACCGTCACCAGCTCCTCGAAACTTGCAAGGTAGCAGCGGATGTCGAAGGCGATGGCGTTGGAGCGTGGCAGCCGGTAGAGCGTTTGCAGCTCTACCCGCAGGTGCTGTTTCTGGCCAAGGTTCTCCGGCGTCAGCGTCGTCTTGGTCGGCCCCCATTTCGGATAGGTCTCGGGCGCGGTATCCAGCAGCGGGTTCACCGTCATGGTCCAGTTGAACCGCCTCACGGGCGCGCCATGCTGAAGCTTCAGAAGGAACTTCAGCGCCCGGTCGAAAACGCCCATGTCATGCGCCAGCGGCACCGGCGCGTGCCATTCGTGGAAGTTCATGCCGACATCGAAATCAACCGACCAGTCGGCCTGGCTGGTGGCGATGCCCGCATCCATCCAGAGCGTGCCGTCGCGTTCGTCCTGCAGGGTGAAATCGCCCTGGGTCTGGCGGGTGATGTATTCGAAGGGGCCGTAGGGCAGCGTCGATTCATCCATGAACGTAAACGAATGGTCGATGCCGAGCGGGCGGTTGATCCAGCGCCAGCGGTTGCCGTTCTTCTCAAGGCTGAACCACTCCGGATATTCCTGCGCCTTGGTCTCCATGATGAGCTCAAGAAGATCCCAGCCCGCCAGCGTCATGTGCGGCAGGGACTGACAGCGCAGGGGATCGTCGGCCAGGACCTTGGCGCGGTCGATCATCTCGGCGACGTAATGTTCGTCGACGTCGAAGATATGCTCGAAGACCGTGCCTTTGCGGCCCGGAACATGCGGCTCCATGTTCACCGAATACATGTATTCGTCGCGGTCGAAGGGGAAGGGAAAGCGGCGGATGTTCTGGGGCGAATTCCGGTAGGTGAAATCGTCGCGGAATGTCTCATCCCGGAAGAAGTCGTTGAAGGCGCCCGGTTTGAAGTCGAGGCTCATGGGTCCGCTCCTATCGGTCTATGACAAGGGTCTTGCCCTCGAAGCGGCTGACGCAGGGCATGATCTTCTTGCCTTCGGCCATGTCTTCGGGGGTCAGCCAGTGATCGCGGTGAAGGATGGTGCCGTCGCATTTGAGGACAGCAGTTTCGCATTGCCCGCAGGCCCCGCCCCGGCAGAGATAGGGCGCGTCCACCCCGGCAGCCTCGATCGCTTCAAGGAACGACTGGGTCGGGCCGACCGTGATGGTCTTGCCCGAGGCGGCGAGTTCCACGGTGAAGGGTTTGCCCGTCCCCGGCGCCAGGAATTCCTCGGAATGGAGCGCCTGTTTCGGCCAGCCCATGCCTTCGGCGGTCGTCAGCACCCAGTTGATCATCCCCTTCGGGCCGCAGACGTAAAGATGCGTGCCGATGGGCTGCATCGACAGAAGGCGGGCAAGGTCGATCATCTGCTTCTGGTCGTCGAAGTAACAATGCACCCTGTCGGGATGGGTCGCCGTCAGCCGGTCCATATATGCGCCAAGGGGTTTCGACCGCGCCGAATAGTGCAGATCGAACCTGCCGCCAAAGTGGGAAAGCTGGGCGATCTGGGCAAGGAAGGGCGTGATGCCGATGCCGCCCGCGATCATCAGATGCTTCTTCGCGCGGCTGTCGAGCGCAAAGAGGTTGACCGGATAGGATACCACCATCTCCATCCCCGGCCGCACATGCCGGTGCATGAAGAGAGAGCCGCCGCGCCCCTGATCGTCGCGCCTGACGCTGATCTCATAGCCCGAGGTATCCTCGGGGTCGGACATCAGGGAATAGGGGTTCATCCGCCGGGTGCCGTGATCGTCCATCTCGACCACGGTATGGGCGCCGCCGGAAAAGGCCGGAAGCAGGCGGCCATCGCGGCTGACGAAGCGGAAGCGGGTGATGAGGTCGTTGACGGGAACGACCTCGGCCACGCGGACATTGAGTTTGGCGACGCCGCTCATTTGAACCTCACCACGCTTTCGGGGACCTGACCGGGGTCCTCGGCGTCGATGTTGACGCCCTGGAAGGCGGCGATGCGGCGCGAATAATGGTCGCGGACGAAAAGGCTGAGGCCGCAGTGGCTGCATTTGAAGGGATCGGTCGCGACATTCTCGGTGATGCCCTTGCAATGCACGCATTGGACCCGGCGGAGCGTCGATCCGCGATGTTCCTTCTGGATCGCGTTATAGGGAAAGCCGGTCGCCATGATCGCGCGTTCGGCCTGACCGATCAGCCCTTCGGTGCCGGCAAGGTAGAACTGCGTGCCCATATGGGTGTCCTGCAACACGCGGCCAAGGCGCGGTAGCAGGGCGGGGATGGTCGGGGCGCGGAAGTATTGCGCGGCGCCAAGGCCGGCGAGGCTGCCCGACAGATCGGTGCCGGTCGGGCCGGGGCAGTACATGATATGGGCCGAGGCCAGAAGCCCTGCGGCCTCCGGCGCCTTTGCCAGCATGTCGGTAATCGCCTCGGCGCCCTCACCGTCAGCGACGATCAGGTGAAGGTGGCCGGCGCGCGCCTCTAGCGGCGCATAGACGGGGCGCGAACGTATGGTCGGTGCAACGGGCGTCAGGGTCATCTTGTCCTATCCGTAAAGGCGGTCAGCCGCGGAGGCCCGGTCCGCGCCGGCGGACCCCCGCGTCAAAAGCAGCGATCAGCCCTTGGCGCTGCGGCGCTTCTTGTCGACATCGTAGAAGGGCAGCGAAGCGGACTTGGCCTTGATCGGGCCATGCGTGCCGCAACGCACCTCAAGCTCGGTGCCGTTGTTGGCATCGGCGACCGGCAGGCGCGCGATGGCGACGGTCCAGTCGTTCAGCGGCGAATACATCGCCTGCGTCACGAAGCCGACCTCTTTGCCGCCCTTGAAGACCGGCGCACCATTGCCCGGCACGTTCTTGCCGGCGAGCTTCAGGCCCGAGATCTTGAAGCGTTCCTTGCCCTTCAGCCGGTAATGCTCTTCCGCGCCGCGGAAGCCGACCTTGCCGGGGGAAACCGTGAAGTCGAGGCCAAGCTCCCAGAGCGTATCGCCGGGACCTTCATTCTCGAACGGATACATCTCGGAATTGTCGAAGGGGAAGAAGAGGAGGTAGCTTTCGGTCCTCAGCATGTCGAGCGTGGTAAAGCGGCAGGGGATGATCCCCATCGCCTTGCCTTCGTCGAGAATGCGGTCCCAGATTTCGCCTGCGTCCTGACCCCGGCAGAAGATCTCATAGCCGCGCTCGCCGGTATAGCCGGTGCGCGACAGGGTGATCGGCTTGCCGAACAGGCTGGTCGGCATATGCCCGAAATAGGGCAGCGCCCGCACGCCGGGGATGTGCTTTTCGAGATAGTCCACCGCCAGAGGCCCTTGCAGCGACAGGTCGTGCAGGTTGTCGTCAAAGCGGATCGAGACATCGCGGCCCGTCGCCGCCATCGTCAGCTGCTCATGCCCCTGGCCGGAGCCATGGACGACGGTGAAGGAGTTCGGCCCCATCCGGTAGATCACACAGTCATCGACGAACTTGCCGGCGTCGTTCAGCATGCAGGCATAGACCGCCTTGCCCGGCATCAGCTTTTCCATGTTCCGCGTCGTGGCGCGTTCGATCACATGGCTGGCGGCGTGCCCGGTGATATGCACCTTCTTCAGGCCCGACACGTCCATGAGGCCCGCCTTGGTACGGATCGCCATGTATTCGGCATCTGGATCGCCCTTGGAATAGGACCAGGCGGTGCCCATCCCGCTCCAGTCCTCAAGGTCCGACCCGAGCGCGCGGTGCCGGTCGCCGAGCGTCGAGAAGCGCCAGGAATTGGTCATAGATGTCTCCCTGAATTGTTTGTCGTTTGCGCCAAGTGTCGGGCGATTCCCGCCCAAAAGCAATAATCAAATGCAACAAACTTTCTTCGCAGAAAACGACGGCGGAGAAACGAAAAGGGCCGCAAGCTGCGGCCCCCTTCCCTTTTGCCTAAGCCCTTGTCAGCCGGGCAGGACGAAGAACCAGTTCGCCCAGAGGACCACCACCGCCCCGGCGACCAGCGCCAGATAGGGCAGCATCCCGGCCTTTCTTTCGCCCAGCTCGCCGTATGGCAGGCCGAGATCTTCATAGGCTTCCTTCGGGAACTTGCCGCCATCCTGAAGGTAGTGGCGATACCAGAACACCGGGAAGATGAAGGCCGCGAAGATCAGGCCGGACCAGAGCGCATTCTCATAGCCCCAGACCTTTGCGCCTGCGCCAAGGAAAAGCGCGTTGACGAAGGCAAGGAGCGTATTCAGCCCGATCAGCCAGGTCGGCGCCTTCCACGGCCGGTCCATGTGGGCGCTGTCGATGCGGTGAATCCAGCCGGCGTTCAGGTTCAGGAAGTTGAACATGATGTAGCCGACGTTGGAAATCGCGAGGACGTAGAAGTAGCCCGCGATGTCCGAAGCCAGCGCCAGCAGGACGACGTTGAAGCCGAAGTCGGTCCACATCGCCTTCGACGGCGCGCCGTGGCTGTTCACCTCGCCAAGGTACTTCGGCAGCCAGCCGTCGCGCGAGCCCTGGTAGAGCGTGCGCGACGACCCGGCCATCGCGGTCATGATGGCAAGGAAAAGCGCAAGGATCATCAGGATCACGAAGATCTGGGTGATGACCTTGCCGCCGCCGATCATGTTGCCCAGCGCCTCGCCGATGCCGGTGCCGTCGACGATGCCGGGGGAAAGCATCCCGGCATGGCCGAGAACCCCCTGGAACGAGAACGGGATCAGGAAGAAGAAGACGCAGCAGAGCAGACCCGAATAGAAGATCGCCCGGAAGGTATCGGTCTTGGGGTCCTTCAGTTCGCGGGTGTAGCAGACCGCAGTTTCAAAGCCGTAGGTCGACCAGGCCGCAATGTAGAGGCCGCCGAGGAAAAGCGTCCATCCGCCGATGTCCCATGTCCCGTCCTCGCCGGAATAGGCGGCAGTGGGCGGCACGAGGTTGGTGACGTTCATCCAGTCGATGGCGCCGGTCAGGATCGGCACGAGGCCCACGAGAAGCAAGGGCACCAGCACGATGATCGCCAGCCATTTCTGCGCCGAGGCCGTGGAGGCGATGCCCCGGTGCTGGATGGCGAGGATGATGAGCATCAGGATGACGCCGATGATGAAGGTGGAGTTGAAGTGCAGGTTCCCGAGGCCAGGAATGGTGATGGAGAAGGCTTCCCAGACCCGGAAGGCCGGGGTCAGGGCGCTGACGGCATCAGCCGAGGCCACGGCCTGGATCGCGGCATCCGCCGTCGTCCCGGCATTCGCGGCCATGTAGTCGACCACGCTTTGCGTCTCGGCGGTGTAGTTGGCGATGTTCGCGGCAACCCAGTCGATCACCGGCTGGCTGTCGGCGATCGGGATCGGAAAGAGCGCGTTCAGGATGTAGCCCGCAGCGATGGCGCAACCAAGCGACAGCACCGGCGACCAGGCGAACCAGTTGCACCAGACCGACAGGGGCGCGATCAGCTTGCTGTAGCGCAGCCAGGCCGTGGCGCCGTAGACCGAGGTGCCGCCCGACTTGTTGCCGAACATGCCGGCCATTTCGGCGTAGGTGAAGCTTTGCAGAAAACCCATGATCATCGAGATGATCCAGACGAGGAAGGCCAGTTTCCCGGTTGTCCCCGCAATCCCGCCGATCGAGAAAAGCACCAGCGGCGGCACACCGGCCGCGACCCAGAAGGCGCCCTTCCAACTCAGCGCACGGACCATCTGGCCCGAACCTTGTTCCGTCGTCATTCCCTCGCTCCTGTTGACCGGCGGATGGTTCGTCTCACCTGGCCTCTGGCCCGATTTGGCGTCCTTCCGCGCTTGAGATGGTTCGTATCCGGGTTGGATTCGGCCGTTTAGGCCCGCACCCGCAGTTCCCGACGCTCCTTTGTCCCGCGTTTCCCCTCGGGTCGTGTCGCGGTCGCTTGGTCGGCGACACGATACCGCGAAGAAAAGCACGGCGAGGGTCACATGGCGAGAGAAATTTTAATTAAGAGAATATTTGTTTCCAGAGCTGTGGCGCTGACGCCCCTGCCCGAAAGCGCGGCAAAGAAAAACGGCCCCGGCGGGAACCGGGGCCGTCAGGTCTATCCGCGCAGCGGGGATCAGTTGCGCAGATAGCTTTCCATCGAATCCTCCAGCGCGTCCTTCCAGGGCGTGTGGTGGATCGGGGCCATCGTGCCGGTGATGACCGACTTGTAGGCGTTGTTGCGGAAGGCCATGATGTCCTGCTTCTTGTGTTCCTTCCATTCGTAGAAGGCCTCGCAGGCGCCATCGACATCGAAGGACGGATAGTCCGTTTCGGCGATCAGTTCCTTCACATAGTCGCCCTGATAGTGGATCGCGTCATGCGCATCCTTGCCGGCATCCTCGCCCGCCACGCGGTCCGCGACATCCTTCAGAAGCGCCTTCTTGTCGGCCGGAATCGCGATCCGCCCCATGATCGCGTCGCGCACCCACCAGGCCTGCGCGTCGAACATGTTGAAGGTGAACCACTGGTCCTGCATGCCAAGGAAGAAGAGCTTCGGGTTGTTGACCCAGGCCACGCCCTTGTAGAGGTCCGCCGTCGCGAGCCGGTTCGCCGTCTTCAGGCGCAGATCGTCGGGCAGGAACGGGAAATGGTGCTTGTAGCCGGTGCAGAGGATGATCGCATCGACCTTCTTCGAGGTGCCGTCGGAGAAATAGGCGGTGTTCTCGTCGACCCGCTCAAGCTTCGGCACTTCCTTCCAGTTGTCGGGCCATTTGAAGGCCATCGGCGCGTTGCGATAGGCGACGGTGATCGACTTCGCGCCGTACTTCCAGCACTGCGATCCGATGTCCTCGGCCGAATAGGATGAGCCGAGAAGCAGAAGGTCCTTGCCCGAGAACTCGCGCGCATCGCGGAAGTCGTGGGCGTGAAGGACGCGGCCGTTGAACTTGTCGAAGCCGGGATAGGCGGGGACGTTCGGCACCGAGAAATGGCCCGAGGCGACGACGACATTGTCGAACTCTTCCTCGTACATCCGGTCATTCTTCAGGTCATGTGCGGTGACGGTGAAGTTGCCCTTGGCCTCGTTGTAGCGAACCATGCGGATCGTGGTGGAAAACCGGATCCAGTCGCGCACGCCGGCCTTCTTCACCCGACCTTCGATATAGTCGAAGAGCACGGCGCGGGGCGGGTAGCTGGCGATCTGCTTGCCGAAATGTTCCTCGAAGGAATAGTCGGCGAATTCCAGACCTTCCTTCGGGCCGTTGGACCAGAGGTAGCGGTACATGCTGCAATGCACGGGCTCGCCGTATTCATCAAGGCCGGTGCGCCAGGTGTAGTTCCACAAGCCGCCCCAGTTCGACTGCTTTTCAAAGCAGACGACCTCGGGGATATCGGCGCCCTTGGCTTTTGCGGACTGAAAGGCGCGAAGCATGGCGAGGCCCGAGGGGCCTGCGCCGATCACGGCAACTTTCTTCGTCATATGGTTCTCCCGTTGACTGAAATCCTGGCAGGGTTCGCGGCGCGCTGCCTTGGAGGAAACCTAGTGGCTTTGTTGCTGCGCTGTCAAATCTTCTTCCTGAGGGTAAACATGATTGCATGGGGCTTGCGCAGGTTTCGCCGCTTGGGCAGGCTCCCTTGGAGCATGGAGTTTAACGATGAAGAAGATGTCGCCTTCCGACCGCAAGATCGCCAACGTCCGCGAGGGCCAGTTCCGGCCCTTCGTCTACCCGGACGGCACAGCCCTTGGCGATGAGGTCCTGCAACTCGACGAGGACCGCGCCCTTGGCGAAGGCTTCCACGTCTACCGGATGCCCGCCGGCATGACGACGCGCGCGCATCGCCACAACGGCCACGAACAGTTCCTGATTCTCGAAGGCGAGTTGCACGAGAGCGACGGGACGATCCTTAAGGCCGGCGATCTGGTGTTCTACAAGAACGGCAGCGAACACAGTTCATTCACGCCCGATGGCTGCCTTCTGGCCGTCCACATCGCCGGGCCGGAGATCACGGTCGAGGACTGACTGCCTCCCCGCCACTCAGCGCGCCACGAGCACGCTGCAATCGGCATGGCCCGCAACCTCTGCCGCGACCGAGCCAAGGACGAGGCGTTTCACGCCGCGCTTGTCGCCGGTGCCCATGACGATCAGCGAGAAATCCTGCTGCGCCGCGTAGGTGACGATGGCTGCCGCCGTCTCACGCGAGATCAGTTCGGCGGTGTCGACATCGGTCAGGCCGGCGTCGCGGGCCGTGGTTGCGGCGGCGGACAGAATCTTTGCTGCGTCGGCGTCACTCCAATGGGCAATCGTCGGGCCGCCACGGGCGCCGCCCTCGGCGACATTGACGATGCAGATCGTCAGGTGGCCCTTGTTCAGCTTGGCCAGATCGATGGCCTGCACAAGGCCGGTGGTCGCGTGGTCGGTGCCATCAATCGGGCAGAGAATCCGGGCGGTCATGCGGTGTTTCCTTTCCTGCTGTATCCGCCCCAGTATGCAGCCCCCTTCGCCGCCGGTCGTTGACTTGCGTCAAGAAACTTTCCCCTCAGGCAATTTCCTCGAAACGAGAAAGGGCGGCCCCCGCCGTTTCCGGCTGAGGACCGCCCCCTAGGGCTGCATGCTTCCCCTTCGCGAAGGGGCGTCAGATGTCGAGCGTGTTCTGGGTTTCCCAGGCGGAGAAATGCGAACAGTAGCTGTCCCACTCCTTGCGCTTCAGCTTCAGGAAGGCGGTCGAGAATTCGTCGCCCATCATCGACTTCAGGGTCTTGTCCTTGTCGTATTCGCGCAAGGCGTCGAGAAGGTTCAGCGGCAGCTTCGGCGCGTTCTTCACCGTATGGCCCTGCTGATACATGTCGATGTCATAGCGCCGGCCCGGATCGGCCTTGGTGCGGACCCCGTCGATACCGGCGGCAAGGATCACCGCCTGCATGAGGTAAGGGTTGGCCGCGCCATCGGGCAGGCGTAGTTCGAACCGGCCGGGGCCGGGGACGCGCACCATGTGGGTGCGGTTGTTGCCGGTCCAGGTGACGGTGTTCGGCGCCCAGGTTGCGCCCGAAGTGGTGCGCGGCGCGTTGATGCGCTTGTAGCTGTTGACGGTCGGGTTGCAGATCGCCGCCAGCGCCGAGGCATGCTTCATGATGCCGCCCAGGAAGTTGCGGCCCTGTTCCGACAGGCCAAGCTCCTTCGTCTTGTCGGCAAAGGCGTTGGTCTTGCCGTCAAGGCTCCAGACCGAGATATGGGCATGGCAGCCCGACCCGGTCAGGCCCTTGAAGGGCTTCGGCATGAAGGTGGCGCGGAAGCCGTGCTTTTCGGCAATCGACTTCGTCATGAACTTGAAGAAGCTGTGCTTGTCCGCCGTCTGCAGCACGTCATCGTATTTCCAGTTCATCTCGAACTGGCCGATCGCGTCCTCGTGGTCGTTCTGGTAGGCCTCCCAGCCCAGCTCCAGCATGTAGTCGCAGATTTCGGAGATGACGTCGTAGCGGCGCATCACCGCCTGCTGGTCGTAACAGGGCTTTTCGGCAGTGTCATAGGCATCGGAAACACCCGTGCCGTCGGCATTCAGGATGAAGAACTCCGGCTCCACCCCGGTCTTGACGCGCAGCCCAAGCTCCGCCGCCTCGCCGATCAGCCGTTCGAGCACGTTGCGCGGGGCTTGCTGGACAAGCTTTTCCTCCATCGTCGCGCGCGCGGCAACCCAGGCGACGTCCTTCTTCCACGGCAGCTGGATCGCCGAGTCCGGATCGGGAACTGCCATCAGGTCGGGGTGCGCCGGGGTCAGGTCAAGCCAGGTGGCAAAGCCCGCGAAACCCGCGCCGTCCACGGCCATGTCGTTGATCGCCTGCGTGGGCACGAGCTTGGCCCGCTGACTTCCGAAGAGGTCAGTGTAGGAGATCATGAAATACTTGACGCCCTTTTCCTTGGCCCATTTGGCAAGGTCCTTCGTCATCACTGTCGCTCCCTGAGTCTTTTCTTGTGTCCGTGTGAAAGGGGAACGGGGGCTCAGAAGCCGCCGTTCCGTCCCGGTATCCAGCTGGTGCCAGCCAGCGGAACGCCCGCCATCGCCGCCGCCTCGATGGTCAGCGAGCAGAGGTCCTCGGGCTCGAGGTTGTGGAGGTGGTTCTTGCCGCAGGCGCGCGCGATGGTCTGCGCCTCAAGCGTCATCACCTTCAGGTAGTTCTTCAGTCGGCGCCCACCGAGAACCGGGTCGAAGCGCTTGAAAAGCTCCGGATCCTGGGTGGTGATGCCGGCGGGGTCCTTGCCTTCGTGCCAGTCGTCATAGGCATCCGCGGTGGTGCCGAGCTTCTGGTATTCCTCTTCCCACATCGGATCGTTGTCACCGAGCGCGATCAGCGCCGCGGTACCAATGGCCACCGCATCGGCGCCAAGCGCCATGGCCTTGGCCACGTCGGCACCCGACCGGATGCCGCCCGATACGATGAGCTGCACCTTGCGGTGCATGCCGAGATCCTGCAGCGCCTTCACTGCCTGCGGAATGCAGGCGAGGATCGGCATGCCGACATGCTCGATGAACACGTCCTGCGTCGCCGCCGTGCCGCCCTGCATGCCGTCAAGGACGACGACATCCGCCCCGGCCTTCACCGCAAGTGCGGTGTCGTAATAGGGCCGCGCGCCGCCGACCTTCACATAGATCGGCTTTTCCCAGTCCGTGATCTCGCGGAGTTCGTGGATCTTGATCTCAAGGTCATCCGGTCCGGTCCAGTCCGGGTGGCGACAGGCCGAGCGCTGGTCGATGCCCTTTGGCAGGTTGCGCATATTGGCCACGCGGTCGGAAATCTTCTGGCCCAGAAGCATGCCGCCGCCGCCGGGTTTGGCGCCCTGCCCGACCACGACCTCAATCGCGTCGGCGCGGCGGAGGTCGTCGGGGTTCATGCCGTAGCGCGAGGGCAGATACTGATAGACCAGCGTCTTCGAATGGCCGCGCTCTTCCTCGGTCATGCCGCCGTCGCCGGTGGTGGTCGAGGTGCCGGCGGCCGAGGCGCCACGGCCAAGGGCTTCCTTCGCCGGGCCGGAAAGCGCGCCGAAGGACATGCCCGCAATGGTGACGGGAATGTCCAGATGGATCGGCTTTTTCGCGAACCGCGTGCCAAGCCAGACATCGGTCGCGCATTTCTCGCGGTAGCCTTCGAGCGGATAGCGACTGATGGAGGCGCCAAGGAACAGGAGGTCATCGAAATGCGGCAGGTGCCGCTTGGTGCCGCCGCCGCGAATATCGTAGATGCCGGAGGCAGCCGCGCGGCGGATTTCGGCATTCACCGCCGGGGTGAAGGTAGCCGAGAAACGGGGCGGGGTACGGGGAAGATCGGTCATTCGATTGCCTCAGTAGGCCGACGCATTGTCGATGTTGAAGTTGTAGAGATTGCGGGCCGAGCCATAGCGCTTGAACTCTTCCGGCCTGGCCATCCCGTCGGCCTCGCCGCGCTTCAGGAGGTCGGCCAGAAGGGCAAGATGTTCGGGCCGCATCTCTTTTTCGATGCAGTCGGCCCCGAGAGACTTCACGCTGCCGCGCACGAAAAGCCGAGCTTCGTAAAGGCTGTCGCCCAAGGCATCGCCGGCATCGCCGAGGACGACGAGGTTGCCCGACTGCGCCATGAAGGCCGACATGTGGCCGATGGAACCGTGAACGACGATGTCGATGCCCTTCATCGACACGCCGCAGCGCGACGAGGCATTGCCCTTGATGACCAGAAGCCCGCCCCGTCCGGTTGCTCCGGCATACTGGCTGGCGTTGCCGTCGATGATGACGGTGCCCGATATCATGTTTTCCGCCACGCCCGGCCCCGCCGACCCCTTGATGCGGATCGTCGCCTGCTTGTTCATGCCGGCGCAGTAATAGCCGGTGGAGCCGCGCACGGTGATATCGACCGGCGCGTCCACCCCGGCGGCGATGGCATGTGCGCCCTTGGGGTTCACGACCTCCCAGGCGGTCATGTTGGTCTGGCCCTTCAGCGCGTGCAGCGCTGAATTGAGCGCCCGAAGGCCCTCTTTGCCCAGATCGAAATTCTGCATTCTCTCAACGCTCCCAGAAGTAGACGGTGGCGGGCTCCGGTTCCCAGACGCGGGCGGTCTCGATTCCCGGCAGGTTGACGAGCGCGCGGTATTCGGTGCCGAAAGCCACGTATTCATCGGTTTCGGCCATGACCGCCGGCTTGCAGGCGATGGGGTCGCGCACGACGCCGAAGCCGTTCTTGGTGCCGACGACGAAGGTGAAGAAACCGTCAAGGTCGGTCAGCGTGGATTCCAGCGCCTCACCCAACGCCTCGCCGTCGCTCAGCTTGTGGCTGATGAAGGCGGCGGCGACCTCGGTGTCATTCTCGGTCTCGAAGGTCATGCCGTGGCGCTTCAACTCGCGGCGGACGCCGTTGTGGTTGGAGAGTGAGCCGTTGTGGACAAGGCACTGGTCCGACCCGGTCGAGAACGGGTGCGCGCCCATCGTCGTCACGGCGGATTCGGTCGCCATGCGGGTGTGGCCGATGCCGTGGGTGCCGTGCATCTTGGCCACATCGAAACGGGCGGCCACGTCCTTGGGCAGGCCAACCTCCTTGAAGATCTCGATGGAGTCGCCGACGCTCATCACCTTCATTTCGGGTCTGAGGTGGGAAAGCGCGGACCGCGCGGCGGCAAGCTGGCCAAGCGGAACCTCAAGCACCGCATGGGTGCTTTTCACCATCATCGCGACCGGCTGGCCGATGGCGTCATGCAGGTCGCCGTCAAGATCCTTGAAATCGCGTTCGGGATGCGCGGACTGCACGGTGATCTTGCCGAGCCCGTCCTTCGCGCCGGAATAGATGGCGATGCCAGCGCTGTCGGGGCCGCGGTCGGTCATGGTGACCAGCATGTCGGCAAGCATGGCGCCCAGCTTCGGTTCAAGTTTGGGGTCCTTCAGGAACAACCCAACGATGCCACACATGGATTCGTCTCCTTCTACTGTCTGGCGTGACGCTAGCACTGGCACGGCCGCCTATCAACTGGCAAGAAACTTTTTCGCCTAACGGGAAATCTGCGACAGACGCAGACTGGCTCCCAAAAGATCGGCTGAATGCGGTTTCTCTTGACAGAATGTCGCAGGGAGTTTTCCTTATGTAAAACAAATTCTCCGCAGAGGGAAAAGACCGCAGCAGCGACAGCGGGACAACAAGCGCAACAGGACAAGGGAGGGGACTGTGGCTGAACTCAATCAGCGAATAGAGGCCATGCACAAACGCGATGTCCGCGTGGCATGGGCGTTCGTAATCGGTCTTTGGTTTGCGGTGATCTTCGTGGCGCTCGCCACCTGGAATCTTGCGCCGAACGGCGGCGCGAGGACGCTTCTCCTGATCGGTGGGGCGATCGTGCTGGTGTTCAACACCGCCGCGATCCTCGCCATGCTCAGGCATTACCGCGAGGATCGGGACTTCATGTACGGGCTCGACATCAAGTTCCTCGACGAAGCCCGGCAGCGGAGGGGATGAAGATGGCACATTACAATCCCCCCACCCAAGGCAAGGTCAGTCAGCTGATCGACGTGGTCGTTCTGGTGATCCTGACCTTCGGCGCGCTCTTCGTGCCCCTGTGGCTCGGCATGGCCGGCGCCGCCAAGACCGTGGCAACCGCCGACGCGAACCCCACATGGGAATCGCTCGGCCAGACCCCGGCCCAGGCCGCGAAATACGAAGCCCTCGGCTACAATCCCGCTTCGGCGCATGACCTGATCCTCGCCCGGTTCGACTACAGCTTCTCGGCCGGGGCGCTTCTGACGATGATCGTGGTTGTCGTCCTTTACTACGTGCTGATCCTCCGGTTCTCGGAATCCGAGTACCGGGAGGTCATCGCGGAAAAGTTTGGCAGGGAATAGGGGGCCGCAATGAATCTGTGGAACTTCATGGAATACGCGGCCTGGGGCGTCTCGGCGCTTCTTGGCCTGCACATGCTTGTCGACTGGCTGAAAACCGACAGCACCTATTCGGAAGAGGTCCTGACCTCGTCCCGCGAGGGCGAGCTTGAGGCCCTTGCAGAAGAACACAAGGGGTGAGGCCATGACCGACATCGACATCACCTCGAAGACGATGGACGGCATGGGGCCGCACGGCACCAAGGTCGGCCTCTTGCGCGTTCTCGGCCCGGCGCATGTCTGGGCCCTTGGCGTCGGCATCGTTCTGGTCGGCGAATACATGGGCTGGAACTTTGCCGTCGGCAAGGGCGGCGCCTATGCTGCGCTGATCGCCTGCTGGTTCGCGGGCATCCTTTATTCCTGCGTCGCCATGATCGATTCGGAAGTCACCTCGACCGTCGCCTCGGCGGGCGGGCAATACACCCAAGCCAAGCACATCATCGGCCCCCTGATGGCCTTTAACGTCGGCCTCTACCTCGTCTTTGCCTACACGATGCTGGAAGCGGCGAATGCCATCACGGCGGGCTACCTCTTTTCGGTCGTGGCCACGATGTCAGGGCATGCGACGGACCTCGACCAGAGACCCTTCATCATCCTCGTCATCATGTTCCTCGCCTGGCTGAACTATCGCGGCGTGCTGGCGACGCTGACCTTCAACCTCGTCATCACGGCGATTGCCTTCCTCGCGATCCTGATCCTCTTCCTGTCCACCTCCGGCATCGTCGGCGGCGGGATCATGGAGCATGCCGCGCTCTTCGAAGGGCATGAGCTGCCCTACGGCTGGATCGGCGTGCTGGCGGCCATGCACTTCGGCCTCTGGTACTACCTTGGCATCGAAGGCACGACCCAGGCGGCAGAAGAGGTCCGCTCCCCCGCCCGCGCGCTGCCGTTCGGCACGCTCGCCGGGATCATGACCTTGCTCATCGCGGCAACGCTGACCTGGTATGTCTCGACCGGGGTGCTGCCGTGGGAGTTCCTGGGTGATGGCGTCAACGGCTCCGTAGCGCCCCTGTTCGACACCGCGCGGCTGTCCGGTTCGACCGGGCTGGTCTGGCTTCTGGGCTTCGGCACGCTCTTCGCCACGCTCGCCTCGGCCAACGGCTGCATCAACGACGCCAGCCGCGCCTGGTTCGCCATGGGCCGCGACAAGTACCTGCCCAGCTGGTTCGGGGCAGTACATCCGAAGTACCGCACCCCCTACCGGTCGATCGTGTTCCTGGTGCCGATCGCGCTGATCTTTGCCCTTGGCGCGCCTTTGGATCAGGTCATCACCTTCTCGATCCTGTCGGGTCTTCTCGGCTATACCTTCATGCCACTGAACATCATCCTGTTCCGCCGCAAATGGCCGCTGAACTCGATCAAGCGGGGCTATGAGCATCCGTTCCACCCGCTGCCCGCGATCACGCTCCTTGCACTTTGCGGCGTGACCTACTTCGCGGTGTTCCTCGGCTACGGGACGCAGCTTGTGGCGATGATCGGCTTCTACATCGTGGTGTCGCTCTGGTTCCACTTCTGGCGCTACCGCTTCGTGAACCGGGGCGCGCAGTTCACCATGCCCTGGCCGAAACCGCAGGGTTACTGAAAGCAAAGGCCCGCCTTCCGGGGCGGGCCATTACCATGTCGCCCTTCTTTATTCCCGCCGTTCTTCTTGCCACGCTAGGCGTATGGCTCGCCCTGCGGCTGGTCCGCGAAAGCCGTGCCCGTGCCTTGGCGCGGGCCGGCTATTTCGATGCCGTGAAAGCGCTCTTCGACGGTGGCCGTACGCAGTTGGAGCCTTCGGGCTTTCCCCGCATGACGGGCCGCCGCGACGGGCTGGCCTTCGATCTTCAGGCGATCCCCGACACGCTGACCTTCCGGAAGCTGCCGGCACTCTGGGTCATGGTCACGCTCCCTGAACCCTTGCCGCTTGCCGCCACGCTGGATCTTCTGGCCCGGCCTTCGGGGAATGAACCCTTCACCCGCTTCACCACCTTGGCCCAGTCTCTGCCGACCCCGCCCGACCTGCCGAAGGATGTGGCGATCCGCACCGACGATGCGACCCTGAGCCCGCCCGAAGGCCTGATCGCCCGCCATGCAGGGCTTTTCGATGACCGGCGGATCAAGGAGTTGGTGCTTTCGCCCAAGGGCCTGCGCATCGTCTTTCTTGCCGAAGAGGCGGACCGCGGCCGCTACCTGATCTTCCGGGAGGCGGAAATGGGCATGACCCCGCTTGCCCCGGCGCGCCTCGAACCGCTGCTCGACAGGCTGGCCGCACTCCGCGAGGATGTCCTTGCCCTTGCGAAAGATGCCCCGTGAAGCAGCCGCTCAACCCCCGCATCGTCCTTGCCGTGGCGCTGCTCTTGCCGGGCGTCGGTCAGGTCCTGAACAGCCAGCCGGTGCGTGGGCTGGTCTTCGTCTGCTTTGCGGTGCTTCTGGGGGGCTTCACTCTGAAGACCGCCGGGGCCGATATCTCCTTTGTCGGCAAGATGGCGGGCGGGCTTTTCGTCTGGGCGATGGCGGCAATGGACGCCTACAAGACCGCTCGCATCCGCCGGGCGGTCTGGGACCATGCCGAGCAGACGAAGGTCACGGCAGCGGGTGGTGGTCAGTAGCCGCCGGAACCCGGCCCGTCTTACCCCTGCGGATAGGAAATCACCGAGAGATAGCGCGCCGGCAACTTGACCAGCACCTCCGGCCCGTGCGGAGCATCCGCGTCGAAAAAGAGGCTGTCGCCGGGTTTCAGCGGAAACACCTGGTCGCCGTGTCGGTAATCCACCTCGCCTTCCAGCATGTAGAGAAGCTCAAGACCCTCATGCTGGAACGTAGGGAAAATGTCGCTCTGCGTCGTCAGGGTGATGATGTAGGGCTCCACCACCACGCCCGAACTGTTTGAGCCGATATGGCCGAGAAGGTGATACTGGTGGCCGGCGCGGGTGCCGCGGCGTTCGATCTCGATATGCTCGCCCGACTTCACATGCTGCGCCTCGCGCCGTTCCTCATAGCTTTTGAAGAAGGCGGTGACGGGCACGGAAAAGGCGTGGCTCAGGACCTGCAGCGTCGTCAGAGAGGGCGAGGTATTGCCGTTCTCGATCTTCGACAGCATCCCGATCGACAGGCCTGTGACGCCGGCAAGGTCCGCCACGGTCATGCCCTGCTGGCGGCGAAAGTTCCTGACCTCGCGGCCGATTGCGGCCTCGAGGTTCCTTTCGCTGATCTCTCGTACTCGGTGGGGGTCCTGATCAAATGCAGGCTTGCCACGCGGGAGACCTGAACTGGCGTCGCCATCGGACATCATGTTTTCCCGGACAATCACTTACGCAATTTTCACTACCGGGAAACACCGGGCACATCAAGCCCCTGCCTCAGAAGGTCGCAGTCGCAGCCCCTTCGATGGCATGGATCAGGCTTTTGGCCGAGGATCGCGGGCCATAAAGCCGGACATTGCCGGCCCCGTGCCGGATGAGGTAGCAGCCGAGATGCTCGATCACCGTGCGCGTCGCAAACCCGTCCGGCGCGGCGCGAAGGTCGACGTTGCTCAGGCGTTCGAGGATTGGCGCAAGGTCGGGGGCGGCAAGGTCAAGCGCCACCCAGGCGTCGGTCTGTTCGGTGACGGAAGCCGCATCGCCCAAGGCGCCCTTCAGCATCCCGGCGATGCCTTCATGGGTCGCGAAGGGCGCTTCGACGAACCACATTTCGGGCGCGACCCAGAACGCGCTGTAGGGCGTCCCCGCCGCATGGCGCCCCGCCTCGGGAAGCGGCAGCCCGGTCTTCACGACCGCCCTGGCAAGATCGGCCATCCGTCCGCGACGTGCCGCGACCGAGGCAAGCGCCACGTCGAAGCGTTCGGTCACGATCAGAAGGCCAACCGCCAGTTCTGCCGGGGCATGGCCACCAAGTGCCGTCAGCGGCCTGAGCATATCAGCCACGAAGTCTCTCCCCTTCCGGATCGAAGAAATGCGGGCTCACGATCTCGACCTCGGTCTCGGTCGCGGGCTTGACGAGAAGATTCACCGCCCGCATCCGCTTGCCGATCTTCTGGTCGCCGCCCTTCAGATAGCCAAGCGCGATGTCGCAGCCGAGATGCGGACTGTAGACCTTCGAGGTCAGCCAGCCGCCGTCATTGGCGATCTCTGCCGCCGCGCCGATCTCAAGGAAATGGCTGCCGGCAGTCAGCTTTCCCGCCGGATCGACCGGTTTCACCCCGACAATCCGGTAGCCATCCGGATCATTCATCCCCTCGCGCTGGCTCAGGACCATGCCGATGCTGTCCTTCTTCTTCGACACCATCTTGCCAAGACCCATGTTGAGCGCGGAGGACTGGCCGTTCAGCTCATTCCCTGCGACATGGCCCTTTTCCACCCGCATGACGCCCAGCGCCTCGGTGCCGTAGACCACGGCGTCGAACTCCTGCCCCGCCGCGACAAGCGCGCGGATCATTGCGTCACCATAGCGCGTCGGCACCGCGATTTCATAGGCAAGCTCGCCCGAGAAACTGATGCGGAAGAGCCGGGCGCGGAGGCCGCCCACGGTGATCTCGCCCGCGCCCATATAGGAGAAGGCAGCATCGGAAATGTCCTGATCGACGATCTTTTCCAGAAGCTTCCGCGCATTCGGCCCGGCGACCGAAAACTGCGCCCAGGCCTCGGTCGTGGAGATGAGCTGTACATCCATATCCGGCCAGAGGACCTGCCGGCAGTATTCCAGATGGCGGAAGACCGTCACCGCATTGGCGATGGTGGTGGTCATGACGTACTCATGTTCCCCCATCCGCGCCGTGGTGCCATCGTCGAAGACCATCCCGTCTTCGCGCAGCATCAGCCCGTAGCGGCACTTGCCGACGGCGAGGGTCGAGAAGGTATTGCAATAGACCCGGTCGAGGAAGGCGCCGGCATCGGTGCCCTGAATGTCGATCTTGCCAAGCGTGGTCACGTCGCAGATGCCGACCGACTTCCGCGCTGCCAGAACCTCGCGGTCGACGCTTTCGCGCCAATGGCTCTCGCCGGGCTTCGGTAGCCACTGGGCGCGAAGCCACATGCCGACCTCGACAAAAACCGCGCCCTGTTCCTCGGCCCATTTGTGGGAAGGCGTCAGCCGGAAAGGCTTGAACTCCTTCCCGCGCGACCGGCCGGCGAGCGTGCCCATGGCGACGGGCGTATAGGGCGGGCGGTAGATGGTGGTGCCGGTTTCCGGGATGGTCCGCCCGGTCAGCCCGGCCATCACCGCAAGGCCAAGCACGTTGCCGGTCTTGCCCTGATCGGTCGCCATGCCAAGCGTGGTGTAGCGTTTCAGATGCTCGACGGATGTGAAGTTTTCCTGATGGGCAAGCTTCACGTCCTTCACGGTGACGTCGTTCTGCGGGTCGATCCAGGCGCGGCCCTTGCCGCCCGAGACATACCATTTCGGCGTGATCGAGACCGGCGCATCCTCGGCCTCCGGCAGGCTTCCGGCCTTGGCGGTGATGCCAAGCCCCTCAAGCGCGGCGATGGCCTGCGCCTGTCCGGTCGCCAATGCGCCGTGGGTCGAAAGAACCCCCGCCGCCGCGCCTGCCGCCGACTGGCCGGCCGGCACATCGGCGCCGGGGATGAAGGACCGGATGCCCTCGTCCCAGACCGGGCGGGACCGGTGGTGGGAGGAGATGTTGACGTTGGGGTTCCAGCCGCCCGACACGCCAAGTGCTGTCACGCGAAGGTTGTCGGTCCGCCCGCTCGCATCGCGGACGGTGATCGAAGTCAGCCCGAGGCGGCCCTGTGCGTCCACCACCTCGCCGCCCTTTACATGGCGGATGCCGGGGAGAAGCGGGCCATCGGCGCGCGCGTCGATCACGGCCACGACGTCGACGCCCTTGGCCCGAAGGTCGGTGGCAGAACGCAGCCCGTCGTCATTGTTGGTGAAGATGGCGACCCGGTCGCCCACCGCCACGCCCCAGCGATTGGCATAGGCACGCAAGGCCCCCGCCAGCATGATGCCGGGCCGGTCGTTGTTCTCGAACGCGATGGGCCGTTCGGTCGCCCCGCCGGCAAGGATCGCGCGGCGCGAATAGATGCGCCAGAGCGTCTGCCGGGGCTTGCCCTTCTCCGGCACGGCGAGGTGATCCGACACCCGCTCGACCGCGCCATAGATGCCGTGGTCGAAGGCGCCGACGATCGTGGTCCGGGCCATCAGCCGGACATTCGGCATCGTCGCCAGTTCGGCCACCGAAGCGGCGGCCCAATCGGCGCCCGCCATGCCGCCGACCTCATGCGTTTCGGCATTGAGCCGACCGCCCATGCGGAAATCCTCATCCGCAAGGATGACACGGGCGCCGGCGCGACCGGCGGTCAGTGCTGCGCTGAGGCCGGCAGGCCCCGCGCCGATGACCAGAAGGTCGCAGTGGAGGAAGCCCTTGTCGTATTCGTCCGGATCTTCCTCGCGCGTCAGCGCGCCAAGGCCGGCGGCGCGGCGGATGATCGGCTCATAGACCTTTTCCCAGAAGGAGGCCGGCCACATGAAGGTCTTGTAGTAGAAACCGGCGGTGAAGAAGGTGTTCAGCCGGTCGTTGATCGCCATCGCATCGAAGCGGAGCGAGGGCCAGGCGTTCTGGCTTGTTGCTGTCAGCCCGTCGAACAACTCCGCCACCGTGGCGCGGGTGTTCGGCTCCTGCCGCGCGCCGGAACGAAGCTGGACCAGCGCGTTCGGCTCCTCCGACCCGGCGGAAAGGGGGCCGCGCGGGCGGTGGTACTTGAAGCTGCGGCCCATCAGCCGCACCCCGTTGGACAGCAGCGCCGAGGCGAGCGTATCGCCGGGGTGGCCGGTATAGGCGGTGCCGTCGAAGGTGAAGCGGAAGGTACGGCTGCGGTCGATCTGGCCGCCGGCGATACGGTTGGACTGGCTCATTTCGCGCGCCCCATCGCCCGCGCCACGTCGCGGGCCAGTTCCACTTTCAGGATCTCATGCGTCACGGTGTTGCGCGTGACCACCAGCCAGGACCGGTCGCCCTGCTCGTGATACCAAAGCTCCCGATGTTCCCCCGCCGGGTTGTCGCGGTTGTAGAGCCAGTCGTGGAATTCCTCGATCCCCGCCGTCATGCCGTCGGGGCGGCCCATCAGCGCGGCATCGCCGAGATAGACGAATTCCTGCGCATCGCGGGGGCCGAGGATGGGGTGATTGATGATCATGCTGTGATGCCTAATGCAGGTTCGGCTGGGCGCCCTGGCCCTTTTCGTCGATCATCAGCCCCTTCAGGAACCGGTCGAAGCGGTAGGCCGTGGCGGTCTTGTGGGGTTCGTCCTTCGCCAGAAGATGCGCGAAACACCAGCCCGAAGCGGGCGTCGCCTTGAAGCCGCCATAGCACCAGCCGCCATTGAAATAGAGCCCGTCAACGGGGGTGCGGTCGATGATCGGCGAACCGTCCATCGACATGTCCATGATCCCGCCCCAGGTGCGCAAGAGCCGCGCCCGCCCGATCGCCGGCATCAGCGCCATGCCACCCTCGGCCACATCCTCGATCACCGGCAGGTTGCCGCGCTGCGCGTAGGAATTGTAGCCGTCGATGTCGCCGCCGAAGACAAGGCCGCCCTTGTCGGACTGGCTGACGTAGAAATGCCCGGCGCCAAAGGTCATCACCCCGTCGATCAGGGGCTTCAGCCCTTCCGAGACGAAGGCCTGCAACACATGGCTTTCCATCGGCAACCGCATCCCCGCATGGGCCATGACTCGCGACGACGACCCCGCAACCGCGACGCCCACCTTCCTGGCGCCGATGAACCCGCGCGAGGTTTCGACCCCGAGAATTCGGCCGTTCTCGATCCGCATTCCGGTGACTTCGCAGTTCTGGATCAGATCAACGCCCCGAAGATCCGCCGCGCGCGCATAGCCCCAGGCCACCGCATCATGCCGGACCGTCCCGCCCCGCCGTTGCGCCAAGGCGCCCTTGATCGGGAAGCGGGCATTGTCGAAGTTGAGCCAGGGATACATGGCGCGGACCTGCTCCTTGTCCAGAAGCTCGGCGTCCGCGCCGTTCAGGATCATCGCATTGCCGCGCCGGGTGAAGGCATCGCGCTGCGCGTCGGTGTGGATCAGGTTCATGATCCCGCGCTGGCTGACCATGGCGTTGTAGTTCAGATCCTGCTCAAGCCCTTCCCAGAGCTTCAGCGAAAATTCGTAGAAGGGCTCGTTCCCGTCCAGAAGGTAGTTCGACCGGATGATCGTGGTGTTGCGGCCAACGTTGCCGCCGCCGAGATAGCCCTTTTCAAGGACCGCGATACGTGCCTGCCCGAACTCCTTGGCCAGATAATAGGCCGTCGCCAGCCCGTGCCCGCCGCCGCCGACGATGATGATATCGTAGCTGGCCTGCGGGACCGGGTCGCGCCAGACGGGCTTCCAGCCCCTGTGGCCCGTCAGTGCCTGGGCGATCACGCCGAGCGCCGAGTATCTCATCATCTCTCCCCTCGGGAACTGGCTCATATAGGTAGCAGCACAGGCAGGGGGATCATCTCCGTTCCCGCCAGCAAGCCATCCGTTTTCGCCATGGTGTCTCTGGCGGGGGATGCCGCCTTCGTCAGCCTGTCCAGCCAAGGCCGGCGGCGATGCAGTTCATGGTCTGCATCAGGGGCAGGTTTGCGCGCGCGCGGGTGTCGTTCCGCGACCGGTGCAGAAGCGCTACCTGAAGCAGGTTGATCCGGTCAAGCTGCGGGCGGAGCGCGCTGAAACGGGCGTGCATGTTAGGGAAACGCGCGCCAAGGGTTGCCGATCCGGTCAGGTCGCGCAGCGCACGGACCGAGGCGGCATGTTCGCGCTGCACTTCGCCGAAGATCGTCTCGCGTACGCTCTCATCCTCGACCAGCCCGGCATAGGCGGCGGCGATCTCCATGTCGGTCAGCATCAGCGATTTTTCGACCTCGTCGACCATCAGCCGGAAGAGCTTGTGTCCCTCGAACATCTCGGCCAGGAGGCGTCCGCCGGCAGGCCCACGCACTTGCCGGAAGGCCTGGACCGCACTCCCGAACCCGTACCAGCCGCTGATCATGTGGCGGTTCTGCGACCAGGCGAACACCCAGGGGATCGCCCTGAGGTCGGCCAGCGACCGGGCGCCAAAGCGGCGCGCCGGGCGCGAGCCGATCTTCAGCATCGCAAGTTCTTCGACCGGGCTTGCCTTCTGGAAATAGTCGATGAAGCCCGGCCGCGACATCAGCGTCGAATAGGCGGTCTGCGAGAGGCCCGCGAGCGCTTCGAGCGCGTCGCTGCTTTCGGGGTCGGCGACCGGCTTCACCCGCACCGGCAGGTGGCAAAGCACGGAGGAGGCCAGAAGCTCCAACTGGTTGAGCGCGGTGCCGCGGTTGGCGTATTTCGAGGAGACGACCTCGCCCTGTTCGGTGATCCGAAGGCGACCCTGCACGGTTCCGACCGGCTGGGCGGCGATGGCGCGCCCGGTCGGCGCGCCGCCCCGGCTGACCGATCCGCCGCGCCCGTGGAAGAAGACCGGGCGCAGACCGTGACGGCCGAGGCTTTCGGTCAGCCGCCGCTGCGCCCGGTCAAGCTCATAGGTCGAACAGAGAAAGCCGCCGTCCTTGTTGCTGTCGGAATAGCCGAGCATCACCTCAAGCGTCTTGTCGCGCGACCGGAGGCTGCGCTCGGCCAGAGGCACCTTGAAGAGATCGTCGAAGACCTGCGGCGCGCGCCTCAGATCGTCGATGGTCTCGAAAAGCGGCACGACGCGCAGGTCGAGCTTTTCGGCCCCGAACCCGGCATGGCGCGCCAGAAGGAAGACGCCGAGGATATCGTCGGCGGACCGGGTCATCGACAGGATGAAGGGGCCGATGGCCTCGGGGTCGTCCGAAAGCTGCGCTTCGCGCATCAGCGCAAGAAGATCGAGAAGCTCGCGCGCGTCGGGGCCAAGGCGCCTCCGGTCGGCATGGGTCAGGTCGGCCCGGCCGAGTTCCGCGCGCAGGCGGCGCGACCAGCCGTCGCTGCCGGGGTCGGGCGCCGGGCCGGAAAGCGCCCATAGCTCGGCAAGGACGGTGGTGACGACGGTGGAATTCTGGCGGATGTCCAGCGTCGCGGTGCGAAAGCCGAACGTTTCGGCCTGCCAGCGCAGCGGCGACAGGAAGCGGGTGGCAAGCCGGTCGGCACCGATGGCGCGAAGACCGGCTTCAAGCACGGAGAGATCGGCGATGAACTGGCCGACGGTCCGGTAGCCCTGCCCCGGCCCGTCGAGCATCGCGCCAAGCCGGGCACCGATCACCGTCAGCGCCTGCCGGAAGACCTCGCCGGGATTGCGGGAGGACAAGGCTTCGGCCTCGGGGCTTTTGGCGATGATGGCGCGGATCTCGGCCTCCGTGGCCGGGGGCAGCGGCACGATCCGCGAGGTGATGCTGATGCGCGCCGCCGCCGTGGCAACATCATCGCGGTACCGCTGAAGGATGGAACGCCGCGCCCTGACCAGCGCCTCGCGCGTCACGGCGGCGGTGACGTTCGGATTGCCGTCCCGGTCACCGCCGATCCAGGAATGGAACTTGACACAAGGAGTGACCTCAAGCCCTTCGCCGAACCGGTCCCGACCGGCAGAGATGAAGCGTTCGAAGAGCTGCGGCACCGCGTCGTAGATCGCATCGCGAAAGAACTGGAGGCCCCATTCGATCTCGTCGCGGAGACTCGGCCGCTCGATCCGCAACTCGCCCGTCATCCACAGAAGGTCGATCTCGGCCCCGATGTCCAGGAGGATGTCCTCGCGTTCGCGCGGGGTCCAGCGGTGGGTCTCAAGCGCGACGAGATGGCGGTAGATGCGGCGGTGAATTTCAAGCACCGTCACGCGTTTGGCCTCGGTCGGATGCGCCGTCAGCGTCGGGCCGACGGAAAGAAGCCGCGTCAGGTCGGTAAACTCGGCGGCGGTCATCTTCGGGTCAAGCTCGGCCAGCGCCCGGTCAAAGCTGCCCTCGACCGCCGCAGGCCCCTGTGACGCCTCGACCAGACGGCGGGCGCGGACGGCGGTGTTTTCATCAATGATGCGGGTCAGCTGGAACCAGATGCTGATCGCCTGAAGGCAGGGCGTCGCCGCCTCGCCCGCCGGGATCGCGGCACCTTCGGCCAGCGCAAGGTCCAGAACCTGCGGCGCGCGGCGTTCGATCACCCTGCGCCAGAGACGGCGAAGTTCGTCGTGGAGCGCGGCGGCATAGTCGTCGGGGGCCGCGCTGCCGAAGTCGGAAGCCTGAAGCGCCCCGGCCATCGCTCAGGCCACCCGGTCGCGCGGCTGGCGGCCGTCGAAGAAATCGGTGAGGTTTTCAAGCACGCGGAACCCCATCGCCTCGCGTGTCTGGCGGGTTGCCGAGCCGAGATGCGGCAGAAGGACGAGATTGTCGGCGCCAAGAAGCGCCTCGGGAACCAGCGGTTCACGTTCGAAGACATCAAGGCCCGCGCCGCCGATGGTGCCGAACCAGAGCGCCTGCGCCAGCGCATGTTCATCGACGACCTCGCCCCGCGCGGTGTTGATGAGGATGGCATTCGCGCGCATCAGGTCAAGCCGGCGGCTGTTGATGAGATGCCGGTTGGCCTTGCCGCCGGGGCAGTGGAGCGACACGAAATCGCACTGCGGCAGCAGGTCCTCGACCGTCGGCACCTGCACGGCATTGTAGCGGGCCAGCACCTCGGCCGGGACCGGGGAGCGGTTCTGCACGAGGATCTTCATGCCGAAGCCGAAATGCGCGCGTTGCGCCATGGCCTGACCGATCCGGCCAAAGCCGATAATGCCCAGGGTCGCGCCGGAAACGCGGGTGCCGATCAGGTGGGTCGGGCGCCAGCCGGTCCAGCGCCCCTCGCGCAGCTCCCGCTCGCCCTCGCCCGCCCGCCGCGCCACCATGAGAAGAAGGGTCATGGCGATGTCGGCGGTGCATTCCGACAGGACGTCGGGCGTGTTGGTCACGGCGATGCCGCGGCCTTTCGCGGCATCGGTGTCGATATGGGAAAAGCCGACGCCGTAGTTCGCCAGAATCCGCGCCCGCATCGACGGTCCTTCGAAGACCGTCGCCGGAAGCTTGTCCGTCACCGTCGGCAAGATCGCGTCATAGCGGCCAAGCGCATCCCGGAAATCGGACTGGCTCAGCGGCTTGTCGGCGGTGTTGAGGTCAAGGTCGAAGACCTCGGCCATCCGCCGTTCCACCGCTTCAGGCCAGCGGCGCGTCACGAGGACTTTCGGTTTCGACATCTCTCCCCCCTTCCCCTTCAGGCCGCGCGCTTGTTCAGGACGCGCGCCACGGTATCGCCGATGACGGAGGGGTTTTCGGCAACGGTGACGCCCGCCGCCGACAGGATCTCCACCTTCTCCGACGCACTTTCGCCAAAGGCGGAGATGATGGCCCCCGCGTGGCCCATGGTGCGACCCTTCGGCGCGGTCAGGCCCGCGATATAGGCGATGACCGGCTTGGTCATGGTTTCCTGGATGTAGACCGCCGCCTCGGCCTCCTGCGGGCCGCCGATCTCGCCGATCATGCAGACGATATGGGTTTCCGGGTCGGCCTCGAACCGTTCGAGGATGTCGCGGAAGCTTGAGCCGTTGATCGGGTCGCCGCCGATCCCGACCGAGGTCGAAACGCCGATGCCGTGGTCCTTCAGCTGCTGCGCCGCCTCATAGCCGAGCGTACCCGACCGGCTGACGATGCCGACGTTGCCGGGCAGGTAGATATGGCCGGGCATGATCCCGAGAAGCGCCTTGCCGGGGCTGATGGTGCCCGCGCAATTCGGCCCGGTCAGGACCATGCGCCGGTCGCGCGGGTAGCGCATCATGTAGCGCTTCACGAGGATCATGTCCTGCGCGGGGATGCCGTCGGTGATGCAGACGCAGTAGCGGATGCCGGCATCGGCGGCTTCCATGATACTGTCCGCGGCAAAGGGCGGCGGCACGAAGACAAGGCTCGTATCCGCGCCGGTGGCCGCGACGGCCTGCTTGACGGTGTCGAAGACCGGCACGCCGAAGACGGTTTCACCGCCCTTGCCCGGCACGACGCCTGCAACGACATTGGTGCCGTATTCCAGCATCTCCTTGGCGTGGAACTGCGCCATGCGGCCGGTGATGCCCTGCACGACAACGCGGCTGGATCGGTCGAGAAAGATGCTCATCAGACGGCCCTCATCCTGGTGTTCTGCTTGCTGTCGTTCCTCCAGGCCGTGACGGCCCGTTCGGCGGCTTCCATCAGCGTCGCGGCGCGGATGATCGGCAGGCCCGACCTGGCGAGGATCTTCTGCCCCTCTTCGACATTGGTGCCGGAAAGGCGCACGATGACCGGCACATCGACCGGGTTCGCCTTCAGGGCCTGGACCACGCCCTCGGCGACCCAGTCGCAGCGGTTGATCCCGGCGAAGATGTTGACGAGGATCGCCTGCACGTTTTCGTCCGACATGACGAGCCGGAAGGCCTTGGCCACCCGTTCCGGCGTGGCACCGCCGCCGATGTCGAGAAAGTTCGCGGGCTCGCCGCCGGCAAGCTTGATCGTGTCCATCGTCGCCATGGCAAGACCGGCGCCGTTCACGATGCAGCCGATGTTGCCGGCGAGGCCGATATAGGCAAGGCCCCGGTCGGCGGCGCGCGCCTCGCGCGGGTCCTCCTGGCTCTTGTCGCGAAGCTCGGCCACATGGGGATGACGGAAAAGCGCGTTGCCGTCGAAGGTCATCTTGGCGTCGAGCGCGAGGATGCGGTTGTCCGAGGTGATGACGAGGGGGTTGATCTCGACCATGGTCGCGTCAAGGTCGCGGAAGGCGCGGTAGCAGCCCTGAAGCGTGCGCACCATCTGCTGGGTCAGCGCCGTCGGCACGCCAAGCGCATAGGAAATCTCGCGCGCCTGAAACTCCTGCAGGCCCACCGCCGGCTCGACGGTCGAGCGAACGATCGAGTCTGGCCGTGTGGCGGAGATTTCCTCGATCTCCATGCCGCCTTCCGAGGAGGCGACGATCATGATCCGCTGCGAGGTCCGGTCAAGGACGAAGCCAAGGTAGATCTCGCGGTCGAAGTCGACGGCGCTTTCGACATAGACCCGGTAGATGCCCTTGCCCTCCGGCCCGGTCTGGTGGGTCACGAGCTTGCGCCCGAACATATCGTCCGTGGCATCGTGGATCTCATGCTCGGACTGACAGAGCTTGACGCCGCCGGCCTTGCCACGCCCCCCGGCATGGACCTGCGCCTTGACGATCCAGCGGCTGCCGCCAAGTTCGCGGGCGCGGTAGGCCGCCTGTTCGGGGCTGTAGGCCAAAGCGCCCTGCGGCACCGCCACGCCGAACTTTGCCAGGATTTCCTTGGCCTGATATTCGTGGATGTCCATTCTCGCCTCCCTTGGCCGAAGTTATTCGGCCGCCATTTCGGTCGGGTACTGCGCTTGCAGCGCCCTTTGTGCCAAGCCGGGGTCCACGCCCGCCCCCATCTCGTTCATCACGGCGGCGAAGCGCCCGACGATGTCGGTGATCGCCGCCCGGCTGAGCTGGTTCAGGATGCCGATGCGGACCTGAACCGGTTCCGACAGCGTCGGCCAGATGCCGAAGTCGCGCGCCCGGCAGGTCTGCACCAGTTCCTTTTCGCGCCCGGCAAGCGCCGGCGGCAGGTTCAGGACCACAAGGCTCGTCATGTCCGAGGTGACATCGCAGCCAAGCGCCGTCACTGCCGCGCGAAGCGCCGCCTCGTGCCGGGCATAGTCGCGCGCCTTCTCGGCCCGGCCATGCATGAGATTGATGCGCAGCGCCTCATGGAAGGCGGCGACGGCGTAACCGGAATGGGTGCGGTGATAGGTGCCGGTGGGCGCATCCTTGCCGTCAATGATCGCCCAGTGCCGGGCTTCAAGGACAGGATGATGCACGTAGCTGTGGCAGCCGTTGGCGCGAAGGTGGCTGATGTAGCGGTCGGTGAAGCTGACCGGGGCGTAGGTCAGCGGCAGGCAGAGAACGCCCTTCTGCGGACAGGAAGCCCAGCCGACGACGCCCGGATAGTCGTCGATGGCGAAATCGGCGACGCCGAGCGAAGACACCGCATCGACCAGCCCCATGACGCCGTGGCGTTCGCAGGCATCGGAAAAGGCGCGGATGTCATTGGTGCGGCCCGAGCCGGTTTCCCAATGCGCCATGAAGGCCCAGAGGGGCTTGTGCTCGGCCAGCGCGGCCTCGATCACCTCACCGGTGACGGACTGGCCGTGCGGGATGTTGACCACGGTGACATTGGCGGGCTTGGGGTTCATCGGGTCGGCGGCAAGGTCTTCGCGCGTTGCCGCCTTCATGCGGATCGACAGGGCGTCGATGCCGCTGAAGGTGCCGTTGACGAAAGCCACCACGCGGTCGCCGGGCAGGATGGCGCTGAAGAGGCAATCGAGCCCGCTGAAGCCGGTGCCCGCCACGCCGAAGGTGTGGATGTTCCGGGTGCCCCAGACCTTCCGCAGCATCAGCTTGCATTCGACCATGCCGCGCAGCACGTCGGCCTGCATGTGGTCGGCAAGCCCGGCATTGGCGAAGGCGGCAAGAACGCGGGCATCGGTGTTGCCCGGTCCCGGCCCTGCGGCCAGGGTTTCGGGGATCGCCAGTTGCGGTGGAATGACGGCCTCGGTCACGGTCTCTCCTCCCTCGGACATGTGATCTCAGCAAATGCCGCTTTGACTTTGCCCACAACCTTCCTTACTCCTGCTTTTGGAAGTTCTTTTGGATGGGGAACAAACTACCCGTATGGGTAAGTATGCGGGGGTATACCGTTCAAACTGCCACCCAAATGGGTAGGCTTTGCGGTTTCCGCGCTTTGGAGGAGGAACTGCGATGCCTTCGGCGACACCTCACCGGATCGACCTCGCCCTCGCCGAGGGCAATCCTCTGGTCCTGTCCGCCTTGTCGGAAGTCTTTGAAAAGGATGCGAGATTTTCGCTCGTCGCCACCTCATCGACCGCCGAGGGGTTTCTGGGCGCGGTGATGCGGGTGCCGGTGCTTGTCGGCATCATCGACTGGACCATCCCGCAGCTTGGCGGGCAGAAACTGGCGGAGGTGCTCCGCGATCAGGAAGGCGCGCCGCGTCTGGTGATCTATGCCGAGGACCCGACCGGGTCCGTCACGCTCAAGGCCATGGCCGCCGGGGCCGCGGGATTCGTCGACCGGAAGTCACCGGTCGAACGGCTCCTGGAAACCTGCCTCGACGTGGCCGCCGGCAAGATGGTCTTTCCCTTCGTCGATGTCCGCGGCCTGCAGTCGGACCCGATCCACCAGTTGACCCGCCGCGAAAAGGCCCTCCTTGAGGCGCTGGCGAACGGTCTGACCAACAAGGAACTGGGCCGCGATTTCGACATTTCGACCAACACGGTGAAGTATCACCTGTCGAACCTTTTCGAGAAACTCGGGGTCACGAGCCGCACGCAGGCGATTGCATTTTACTTCAAGTCTCGCTAGGCAGATTGCATGCCGTTGTATGCTGTTGGGAAATTAAATTTCTTGACAGGATAGCGAAATGCGCCCCTTCCTTGCCGCAAATCCGGCAACAGGAAAGGTTCCGCGCATGAGCTTCCACGTCATCACCCAGGCCCCGGCACGACTGAACCGCAGCGAATTGGCGGTTCCGGGAAGCGCGCCGCAAATGTTTGAAAAGGCCGCGCAATCCGATGCCGATGTGATCTTCCTCGACCTTGAGGACGCGGTCGCGCCGGACGACAAGGCGCAGGCCCGCAAGAACATCATCAAGGCCCTGAACGAGATCGACTGGGGCAAGAAAACCATGTCGGTCCGAATCAACGGGCTCGACACGCATTACATGTACCGCGACGTGGTCGATGTCGTCGAAGAGGCGGGCGAGCGGCTTGACCTCATCATGATCCCCAAGGTCGGCACCGCCGCCGATGTCTATGCGGTCGACATGATGGTGACGCAGATCGAGGACGCGAAGGGCCTGAAGAAGCGGATCGGGTTCGAGCATATCATCGAGACGGCTCTTGGCATGCAGAACGTCACCGCGATTGCCGGGGCCTCGAAGCGGAACGAAAGCCTCCACTTCGGCGTCGCCGATTACGCAGCCTCGACCCGCGCGCGCACCACGATCATCGGCGGGGTGAACCCGGATTACTCCGTGCTGACCGACCCCCTCGCCGATGGCAGCCGCGCCGTCCACTGGGGCGACATGTGGCACTATGCGCTGGCTCGAATGGTCGTCGCGGCGCGGGCCAATGGCCTCCGCCCGGTCGATGGCCCCTTTGGCGATTTCTCCGACCCCGATGGCTACCGCGCAGCAGCAAAGCGCGCGGCGGTTCTCGGCTGTGAGGGGAAATGGGCGATCCACCCGAGCCAGATCGCGCTTGCCAACGAAGTGATGAGCCCGTCCGACGCCGAGGTCACCCGCGCCCAGCGCATCCTCGAAGCCATGGAAAAGGCCGCGACCGAGGGCAAGGGCGCCGTATCTCTCGACGGACGGCTGATCGACTATGCCTCGATCCGCCAGGCCGAGGTGCTGGTCCAGAAGGCCCGGCAGATCGCCGGGGGCTGAACTCCCTGCTACCCTCCAGGTTCAGCAATCCGCATGAGGTCTGAGGCTCAACACAATTGACCTCAGCCAGCCTCGCTCTAGCATTTTCTGACCGACACGACCGGCCAACCGGATCATGCAACGAATGGGGGCGCTGTGACCGATCGACAGAGCATGCGGCATTTCATGGACCTGCTCCGCGCGACGGGAGAGCTGCACGAGGTCACGCGCGAGGTTGATCCGCGCTTCGAGATTTCGGCGATCCTGAAGCTGCGCGATCAGGGACCGGCGCAGTTGTTCCGCAATGTCCGGGGCGGCGCGATGCCGGTTGTCGGCAATATCCTGAACAGCCGCGCGCGCTATGCGCTTGGTCTGGGGATTTCGGTCGGGACGCTGGACGCCCATTGCGCAAGGGCGGTGGAGCAGACGATCCCGCCCGTCATCGTTGATGAAAGCCCGGTGCAGGAGGCGGTGCATCACGCCCCGCTCGACCTTGCCGCGATCCTGCCGGTTCCGCATTGGTTCGTACATGAGGCCGCGCCCTATATCACCGCCGGGGTGATCATCGCGAAGGACCCTGAAACCGGCCTCAGGAACGTCTCGATCGCCCGCTTCCGGCTTGAGGGCGGGGGGCGGATGATGGCGGGGATCGCCAAGAACCATCACCTGTATATCTTGGCCGAAAAGGCCAAGGCGGCGGGAAAGAAGCTTGAGATCGCCATTGCTATCGGCAATCACCCGGCGATCCTCCTCGGCTCACAGATGTATGTGAAACTGGGTGAGGATGAGTATGACATCGCCGGTGGTCTGCTGGGGGAACCCGTGCGCCTTGTCCGCTGCAAGACCGTCGATCTTGAAGTGCCCGCCGGGGCCGAGATCGTGATCGAGGCGGTTCTCGACCCCGAGGATCTGATCGACGAGGGGCCGGTGTCGGAATTTCCCGGCTTCTATGTCCGCTACGGCAACGGCGTCGCTTGCGAGGCGCGGGCGGTCACGCATCGGGCGGATGCGATCTATCAGGCGGTGCTGCCGGGCTATGCCACTGAGCATTGCCTGATGGGGGCCGTGGCCATCGGCGCCACGCTGACCGCGCAACTCTGCAGCGTGATCCCGGCGGTGCGCCGGGTCTTTGTCACGCCAGGCGGGATGGGCCGCCTGCATGCGGTGATCACCATGCACCAGCCAAGGCTGGGCGAAGGCAAGCGGGCGATCATGCTTGCGATGGGCATGGTCAACCTTCTGAAGCTGGTGACAGTGGTCGAGGATGATATCGACCCCGAAGACCCGGTAGCCGTCGAATGGTCACTGGCGGCGCGGTTCCGTGGGCATGAGGATCTGGTGGTGATCCCCGGCGTCAAGGCCGACCGCTGCGATCCGGTGCATGAGGGGCTTATCATCACCAAGATCGGCATGGTGGCGACGACGCGGCCCGGCGACGGTGCCCCGGGCGGGCGGTCGGAATTCGTGGCGGTGCCGCCCGAGGTGATGGCGCGCATCGCCGCCGAGATCGGAAGCTACTGATGGCAAAGTGCGACAAGCGCCGCGTGATCGTCGCCTTCAGCGGTGCCTCGGGTCCGGACTATGCGCTGCGTATTCTGGAGATGCTGGCCGAGATGGAGGTCGAAAGCCATTTCGTCATGTCGCGTTCCGCCAAGATTTCGCTCGCGCATGAAAGCGACCACAAGGTGCGGGATTTCGAGGATCGCGCGACGCGGGTTTATGCCAATGACGATATCGCAGCACCCATTTCCAGCGGGTCATTCCTGACCGAGGGCATGATCATCGCGCCCGCATCGGCGAAAACGCTGGGCGAGATTGCCGCCGGGATCGGCGGCACGCTGATCGCGCGGGCGGCGGATGTGGTGCTGAAGGAACGGCGGCGGCTGGTGGTGATGCTGCGCGAGACGCCGCTGAACCTGATCCATTGCCGCAACATGACAACGGTGACCGAGGCGGGCGGCATCATCATGCCGCCGGTCCCGGCCTTCTACCCGCGCCCGCAGACAGTGCAGGATATCGTCGACCATACCGCTGGGCGGGCGCTGGATCTTCTCGGGCTGCACAGCGCCGCCGTCCGGCGCTGGAAAGACGGCTGAGCGCCCTCACTCCACCGGATAAAGCCCGGCGCGGAACGCCTCGCACAGCCGCCCGATTTCCGGCCCAAGCACGCGGTCATCGGCTACGGGTGGCACATGGGCGCGGGTGGTGGCAAGGATATCCGCGAGCGGCGCCGACCGCGCGCGCCTGCCCTGCACATGCAGTGCCTGGCTCGCCGTGACGGCGAGAAGCGCGAGGCAGGCATCAAGGCAACGCCCGGCAGTATCCTGCTTCGGCCAGGCAAGGAAGGCTGTCGCCGCCACATTGTCCTGCCCGTAGACCGACATGTCGCTGGGCGGGGTGAAGGTGCGCTGCGCCGCCGTCCGGGCTTCCTCAAGATAGCCGACAATCGCCATCGGGATATAACCGACCGCGCCATGCCCGTCGGTATTCCCGGCATCGCGGCCAACCAGCAGGAAATCCGGCAGGCCGCTGACCCTTCCATTCAGCAGGCCGGTCGAAAGCCGCTCACAAAGCAGGCACAACTCGACACAGGCGCCCGCGAGATTGTCCATCACCGGGGCGGCGAGCGCGTTGTTGTAGCCGCCGTTGCTGAAGGCCTCGCCATCGGGATGTTCGGGCGTCGGCGGCAGCCAGACCGGGTTGTGCGTGGCCGCCGAAAGGGCAAGACCCGCCATCTTCCGCGCCTCGGCCAGCGCCCAATGCGCCTGCCCCAGCATCGCCGGCACGCTGCGGAAGCTGACCGGCGCCTGATGCGCGCGCTGCGGGATCGGCTGGTCGTGCGCCAGAAGGGCCGCCAGCCGGTCGAAGGCCACGCGGTTGTGGTCGCCGCCCCATAGGTCGGAAAGCTCGCGGCGGTAATGCTCGTCGGGCGCGTTGAAGCCGTCGATGGCCAGCGCCAGCACCTGTTCGGCCAGCGTGATCCGCCGCTCCGCCACCAGCGCCGCGTCGGCAAGAAGGGCGGCGGCGCAGGGCGCGCCGTTGATGAGCGCGCCACGCTCGCCGGCCACCAGATCGCGGGTCTGGCTCAGTTCCGCAAAGAGCGCATAGGTCGCAAGGATCTCGCCAGGGCCCCCATGGCCGGATTGCGGAACCGCCGGGATGCGGCCCTCGTTCAGCATGGCGATGATCTCATCGACTAGGCGCGGTGTCGCACCGCCATGGCCGCAGATCAGGTTCGCGAGCCGCGACAAGACCATGCCGCGCAGGATGCGGCGGGGATAGGACGGGCCGAAAGGTACGGCGGCGGCGAGGGGCTTCATCCGGGCCAGACGCTCGACCTCCTCGCCCGTCATGGCCGAGACAGCCATTTCACCTTGCCCGACGCTGATCCCGTAGATGCCCTGATCGGCGGGGCGCGCGATTAGCCGTTCATAGGCGCTACGGAGGTCTACCAGCGCGGCGCGGGCTTTGGGCGAAAGCTCCACCCGCGCCCCGTCCCAGGCGATGGACTGATAGGCTTGCAAGGTGATGTCGTGACGGGAATTCAGGGTCTGGCTCATGTGGCACCGGTCTGCGAAATGGCCGTCTCAGGTTATTTCCTCGCCCGCAGCGGACGCCATGCGCAATGCCTATTGGGCCATGCCTTCAGCTTGGGTCGATCTTGCCCACAAGCTCCAGCGCCCGTCTTACAAGCCGCGTCCGCGATTGCTCGCGCCGCCAGACCAGCCGTTGCGAAAAGACCGGCGCATCCGGCACGGGTATGCGCCGGATCGCCGGAGAATGCAGCGGATAGGCCCCGCTCGGCACCAGCGAGCAAAAGCCGTGGTCGGTGATGAGGCGGCCAATCACCGGCATCGCGTCCACCTCAAGGATATGCGGCGGGCTGAGTTTTCGCCCGGCAAGCCAGGTATCGACCGTCCGCCGCAGCGCCGAACCTCGCCCCTGAAGTACCAGCGGCGTGGTCATCAGGACCGCTTCGGCATCTTGCCGCCCCTCCCCCGGCCCGGTGACAAGATCGAGCGCGGATTGCAGCAGGATGCGGCTGTCGCAATCCTCGGGGATCAGATCCGTCTCGACGATCACCGCATGAAGCCCGCCCTCCAGAAGCGCGCCGATCAGGGCATCCGTCGCATCGGTGACAATGGAGAGATGGCCGCCCGGTGCAGCGACAGGCCACCTGACGCAAAGCTCTGCCAGAAGCCCCGCCAACCGGCTTTCGGGGTGGAAGGGCGGCACCGAGCCGATCCTTGTCGTATGCACCCCTTCGGCAAAAAGCCGGTTGCCGCGCCCGACCAGCCCGGCCACGAGGTCGCAAAGCGGCCTTGCCTGCGCGTAGACGCCTTCCGCCGCCGTGGTCGCGGTCATGCCGTGGCGATGGCGGTCAAAGAGGCGCTCCCCCACAACCGCCTCGAGCGCCGCGATCTGGCGGCTGATCTGTGGCTGGGTGATGCGGAGCGTATTGGCCGCGACGCCGATGCTTCCGGCCTCATAGACCGCGACGAAGCGCGCGACGATCAGCGGCGTCAGGGTGAGGTCGTGGCAGGCCTGAAGGTCCTCAAGCGATAGCGTGGTTCGCGGGGCGCCCTCGATCGCCAGCAGCCCCTGAAGGATCGCCCGCGCCGCAGGCTCCACCCCCGCCGCCGCCTCTGACGGCACCAGCCGGCGCGGCGTGCGCAGGAACAGCCGGTGGCCCAGCACATCGTCAAGCTGCGCCATGCTGGCGCTGACCGTGGGCACCGAGACGCCAAAGATCCGGGCCGTCGCGGTGAAGCTGCCGGTGTCCAGCGTCGTAAGGAAGTAGCTGAGTGATCGCGCGGAAAGCATGGGCAGACCGTTAGACATTGTGCATGGCGCATTTAACGATGCTTATGCCCGCGCGTCCACCGCCTCCGCTAGGCTGAAGGCACACCCAGAACTCAGGCGGGAGGTTACGGCATGGGCTGCGATCTTGTGGTCACCGGGGATGTGGTCCTGACCGACCGCGTGATCCCGAAGGGTTTCGTCGCGGTCGAAAACGGCCGGATTGTCGCTTTTGGCGAAGGCCGGGGCCCCGCCGCCACTGAGCGCCACGACCACGGTGGCGCCTATATCCTGCCCGGCGCCGTCGACGCACAGGTTCACAGCCGCAGCCAGGCCGGTCAGGAAGGCTTCGCCTGGTCCACCCGCTCCGCTGCGGCGGGCGGCGTGACCACCATCGTCGACATGCCCTATGACGACGGCGACCTCATCGCCTCGGCCGACCGCGTGCGCGCCAAGGCGGCGGAAGCAGAGGCGCTGGCGCGGGTGGATGTCGCCCTCTACGGCACTTGCCACCCCGACGAAGGTCCGGCCCGCGTTGCCGAAATGGTCGCCGCCGGGGTTGCGGCCTTTAAATTCTCCACCTTCGGAACGCATCCGACCCGCTTTCCCCGTATCCCGCCGCAGATGCTGCACGACTGCTTCGCCGAAATCGCGAAGTTCGGGCTAAGCGCTGGCGTCCACAACGAAAACCATGAGGTCGTCACCGCCGCGACCGAACGGGTCAAGGCTTCGGGCATCACCGACTACCGCGCCCATGGCCTTTCGCGGCCCGCGTTCGCCGAAACCCTCGCCATCACCGAGGTCTATGAGATCGGCGCCTCCACCGGCTGCCACGCCCATATCGTGCATTGCTCGGTCGGGCGCGGCTATGACCTTTGCCACGCCTACCGGAAGCAGGGCTTCCGCACCAGTATCGAGGCCTGCATCCACTACCTCGTGCTGGACGAGGAGGATCACGTCCGCCGCCTTGGCGGCAAGGCCAAGATCAATCCGCCGATCCGCCCGCGCGCCGAGGTCGAAAAGCTCTGGGCCCATCTCGCGGCGGGCAATGTGACGCTGGTCTCGACCGATCACGTCAGCTGGTCCGAAGACCGCAAGACCGACCCCGAGATGCTGAAGAATTCCTCCGGCGTGCCGGGGCTTGAGGTGATGGTGCCCCTGCTGGTCAAGGGCCTGATGGAGCGTGGACTGCCCCTGACCTGGGCGGCGCGCCTGCTGGCCGACAATCCGGCGAAGCATTTCCGCCTGTCGCACCGCAAGGGCGGCATCGACATCGGCCGCGACGCCGATCTTTCGATCCTCGCCCATCGCCCCCGTCTCTACGACGCCGCCGCAAGCGGCCACAACGTCGTCGGCTGGAGCCCCTATAACGGCATGGAACTGCCCTGGACCGTCGCCGCGACCTATCTGCGCGGCAAGACGGTCTTTGACGGCGAAAACGTCCTCGCCGAACCAGGCAACGGGCGCTATGTCACGCCGCTCGGGGCAACGGCATGAAGGCTGAAGACAGGCCCGGAAACCACCCCGTCAGCGCCGACCGGATCTGGTCCGACCTGATGAATCTGGCGGGGATCACCGAGGCCGGGCGGCCCTATACGCGGCGGTCCTTCTCGCCGAAATTCCTTGAAGGCCGCGCCTGGCTTCAGGAGCGGTTCCGCGCGGCGGGGCTGTTCCCCCATGTCGACGCTTCCGGCAACCTGATCGGGCGGCTTCCCGGTTCCGATCCCGATGCCGGAACCATCGCACTTGGCTCTCATTCCGATACGGTGCCCGATGGTGGCCGCTTCGACGGCACCGCCGGCGTGATCGTGGCACTGGAAATCGCCCGCGCCCTCCGGGAACGCGGCATCACGCTTCGCCATACGCTCGAAGTGATCGACTGCCTCGCCGAGGAAGTCAGCGAATTCGGCCTTTCCTGCGTCGGCTCGCGCGGGCTGACCGGCGCGTTGCAACCGCAATCGCTCGACCTCAGGAAACCCGATGGCGAAACCCTGCGCGAGGCCATCACCCGTATCGGCGGCGACCCCGACCGGATCACGGCGACGCCGCGCGATGACCTCCGTGCCTGGCTGGAGCTTCACATCGAACAGGGTCGCGTGCTGGGAGAAGGAAGAACCGACGTCGGCATCGTGACCTCCGCCGTCGGCATCACGCGGGTGGAGATCGAACTCACCGGCATGGCCGACCACGCCGGCACCACGCCGATGCATCTCCGCCACGACGCCCTTCTCGCCGCTGCCGAAGTGGTGGCCGAGGTGCGCGCGGCGGCGCTGAGACGGATCGAGGCCGGCGACGGCTATTTCGTCGCCACGACCGGTGAACTCACCGTCACCCCGAACGCCGCCAACGTCGTCCCGGGCCACGTCCGCCTTCTTGTCGAGGCGCGCAGCGAAAACCGCCCCGCCATGGAGCGGTTCCTCGATGACCTCCTCCCCCGCGTCCGGGCCATCGCCGAAGCGCAGGGCATCACGCTTTCATCCTGCCACAGGCTCTCCGACGCCCCGCCCGCGCCCTTCGATCCCGGTCTGGTCGGGCGGCTTGAGGAAGCGGCCCGCAAGAACGGCCTTTCCCATGTCAGGATGCCCAGCGGCGCGGGCCACGATGCCGTCTTCTTCTCGCGCATCACCCCGACGGCCATGGTCTTCGTCCCCAGCCGCGCCGGGCGCAGCCATTGCCCCGAGGAGTGGACCGAGAAGGAAGAACTTGCCCTTGGCGCGCTCGTCCTCTTCGACGCGGTGCTGGGCCTGGACCGGGGCAACTGACCGGCGAGGTCGCGGAGGATCTCCAGCGGCGCTGTCTGACAGGGCAAATCCTGCTTGGGCAACCCGTTGAACGATGGCCTCGACTGCCTGAACTTGCAGGGACGGCCAACGCCTCAGTCCGCCTCGACGAAAACCTCGTTCCGCTTCTTGCGGATTGAGGGGGCCAGCATCACCCCGAGCACCGCCACCGTCAGCAGCAGCAGCGTCAGGCTGATCGGGCGGGTGACGAAGATCGACGGATCGCCCCGGCCGAGGATCATCGCGCGCCGCAGGTTTTCCTCAAGCATCGGCCCAAGCACGAAACCCAGAAGCAGAGGGGCCGGTTCGCAGCGCAGCTTCAAAAGGACGTAGCCGATAAGGCCAAAGAAGGCGACGGCGAAAAGGTCGAAGACGTTGGAGTTGACCGAATAGACCCCGATCGAACAGAAGGCCATGATCACCGGGAAAAGTACGTGGTAGGGCACCTTCAGAAGCTTCACCCAAAGCCCGATCAGCGGCAGGTTCAGCACGATCAGCATCAGGTTGCCGATCCACATGCTGGCGATGATGCCCCAGAAGAGCGCAGGCTGCTCCGACGCGACATTCGGCCCCGGCACGATGCCCTGGATGATCATTGCGCCGACCATCAGCGCCATCACCGGATTGGCCGGAATGCCCAGCGTCAGCAGCGGAATGAAGCTCGTCTGCGCGCCGGCGTTGTTGGCGGACTCTGGCCCCGCCACCCCCGCGATGGCGCCCTTGCCGAACTCCTCCGGCGTGTCGGACAGGCGCTTTTCGATGGTATAGGACGCGAAGGCTGCAAGGACCGCACCGCCGCCCGGCAGGATGCCGAGGACGGACCCGACCACCGTGCCGCGCACCATCGGGGCCACCATGCGCTTCAGATCCTCGCGCGACGGGAAGAGGCCGCCAAGTTTGGTGCCAAGGACGGTCCGGTCCTGTTCGCCTTCGAGGTTGCGGAGGATTTCAGCGATGCCGAAGACGCCCACGGCAAGGGCCACGAAGCTCAGCCCGTCGGCATATTCGGTGATCCCGAAGGTAAAGCGTGGGGTGCCGGTGTAGATGTCGGTCCCGACGAGGCCGAGGATCAGGCCAAGGACAACCATGGCCAGAGCCTTCAGGATCGACCCATGCGCAAGGGCGATGGCCGAAACCAGTCCAAGGACCATCAGGCTGAAATATTCGGCTGCGCCGAACTTCAGCGCGATGGCGGTCAGCGGCGGGGCGAAGAGCGCCACCAGCAGCGTCGCCACGGTGCCGGCGAAGAACGACCCGAGTGCAGCAACGGCCAGCGCGGTGCCTGCCTTGCCGCGCCGGGCCATCTGATAGCCGTCGATGGCGGTGACGGCGGAAGAACTTTCGCCCGGCATGTTGATGAGGATCGCGGTGGTCGAGCCGCCATACTGGGCGCCGTAGTAGATGCCGGCGAGCATGATGAGCGACGAGACCGGCTCAAGCTGGAAGGTGATCGGCAGCAGCATCGCGATGGTCGCGGTGGCGCCGATCCCCGGCAGGACGCCGATCAGCGTGCCGAGGATGACCCCGACCAGACAGAAGAACAGGTTCTCGGGGGAGCCAGCGGTGGCGAAGCCGAGCGCGAGGTTGGAAAACAGGTCCATGCGGATGCCTCAGAAATCGAGCCAGGGGCCGAAGCGCCGGAACGGCAGGCCAAGGCCATAGGAAAAGACCAGCGTCGCAAAGACCGTGACCCCGGCCGCCAGCGCGATTGCCCAGGGCAGCCGCATCTTGAACGAGGCCAGCGCCGCCACAAGCGTGGTCAGGAAAATCGCCGGCACGAAGCCGAGGCCCCGGACTGTGAGGCCAAAGAAGATCGGTGCGGGCAGGATGAAGAGCATCCCGCGCCAGGCAAGGGTGCCGACCCCTTCGCCACCCCGGTCGTGGATGGCGCTGGCGACGATCAGCCCGCCCAGAAGCAGCAGGAGGCCCGACAAGACGAGGGGAAAGTAGCCCGGCCCCATCCGGAAGGTGGTCCCGATCTCAAGCCCCAGTGACTGGATGCCGAAGATGAGGCCGAACAGGATGAACACAAGGCCCGCAAGGGCATCGGTCCAGTCGACGCTTAGGTTCTTCATGGAAATGGCGCCTCCCCTCGCCTGAGAAATCGGGGGGCACAGAACCTGCGCCCCCCGTCCGCGATCAGTCGGCGTAAACGCCTGCGGTCTCGATCACCGGCTTCCAGCGCGCGATCTCGGCCTCGAGCTTGGCCTTCAGCGCGGCAGGGGTCGCGTCGGATGCCGGCGACGGCGCGGTGCCGAGTTCGGCCAGCTTGGCGGCGATCGCCGGGTCGGCCAGCGCGGATTGCAGCGAGGCCGACAGGCGCTCGACTACCTCGGGCGGGGTGCCTTTCGGGGCGTAGAGGCCGTGCCAGATCGACACTTCCAGGCCGGGCTGACCGCCTTCGGCGACCGTCGGCAGGTCGGGGAAGATGTCCAGACGCGTGGGCGAGGTCACGGCATAGGCCTTGATCGTGCCACCCTTGATCTGTTCGGTGGTGTTCGTGGTCTGGTCGCACATGATGTCGATCTGGCCGCCCAGAAGCTCGGTCATGGCCGGGCCGGTGCCCTTGTAGGGGACGGTCACGATGGGCGCGTCGATCGCCTGCATGAAGAGCATGCCGCAAAGATGCGAGGCTGCGCCGATCCCGGCATTGGCCATGGTGATCGTGTCGGCGTTTTCCTTCACATAGGTGATGAACGACGCGAAGTCTGCCGGTTCGAAATCCTTGCGCGCGACGATGGTCATCGGAACTTCGGTCACAAGGCCGACATATTCGAAGGCATCGGTCGGATTGTAGGCAAGATTGCGATAGAGCGTGGCGCTGGTCGCCATGCCGATGTGATGGAGAAGGATGGTGTAGCCGTCCGCCTCGGCCGAGGCGACATTGCCCGCGCCGAGGGTTCCGCCGGCGCCGCCGACGTTCTCGACGATGATCTGCTGGCCGAGGTCGGCCGACATGCGTTCGGCGATAAGGCGGCCCACGGTGTCGGTCGGACCGCCGGCCGAGAACGGGACCACCATGGTGATCTGGCGCTCGGGATAGGTTTGGGCGAAGGCGGCGGATGCGGTCAGGACCGCACCGGCGGCGAAGCCGGCGAGTTTCGATGTAAGTGACATGGTGTCCTCCCAGACGTGGCGTGTCATGCCCCGCGCGGCATCCTCCTCCGCACGGTTGGGGCGAAGCGTCGCGATTTCGGCGTCCTTGGCAAAGGAAACCCTGAGGTCTGGCGCAGGTTTTGAACGCTGGTCCGGGGCACTTGGGTGGAAAGTGACCCAACCGGCCCGCAGACGTGGGTGGATTTCCACCCATCGGCGCGGCTGTCAGCCCTCGCCCTCGTCACCGTCGACGATCAGGTGGCGGTCCAGCCCGTGCTTCTGCATCTTCTCGTAAAGCGTCTTGCGGCTGATCCCGAGTGATTCATAGACCTTGCGCAGATGGCCGCGATGGGCGGCGATGGTCCCGGCGATCACGCTGCGTTCGAAGCCCGCGACACGGTCGGCCAGCCGCGGCGTAGCGGGGCCACCACCTTCCATCCAGTCCAGACCCAGCACGAACCTGTCGGCCGCATTGCGCAGTTCGCGCACGTTGCCGGGCCAGTCGCGGGCCGAAAGATCGGCAAGAAGCTCAGGCGCCGGCAGCCGGTCCTCGACGCCGTGACGCGCCGCCGCCTCGCGGGTCAGTTGCAGGAAGAGAAGCGGGACATCCTCGCGCCGGGCCGAGAGCGGCGGCACCCGCACGGTGGCCACCGCGAGGCGGTAGAGCAGGTCTTGCCGGAATGTTCCCGCCGCCACCGCCTGCGCAAGGTCGGCCTTGGACGTCGCCAGGAACCGTACATCCAGCGTGATCGGTTCGTTCGAGCCGAGCCGGGTGATGACCCGGTCCTGCAGCACCCGCAGAAGCCGCGCCTGCAACTCCAGCGGCATCGAGCCGATCTCGTCCAGAAGGATGGTGCCGCCCCGCGCATGCTCGAACCGGCCATAGCGCGGGCGCATCGCGCCGGGAAAGGCCCCGGCCTCATGCCCGAATAGTTCGCTTTCGATCTGCTGTGCCGGCAGGGCGGCGCAGTTGATGGCGATGAAGGGCCGGCCCGAGCGCATCGACAGGTCGTGCATCGCCTGCGCGACCACCTCCTTGCCGGCACCCGTGGGTCCGGTGATGAGCGCATCGGCCTCGGACGGCCCGAGAGTGCGGACCAGACGGCGCAGGTCGATCACCGCAGCACTCCGGCCCGGCAGCCGCGCTTCGAGATCGTCACGCTGTCCAGCGGCGGCGCGCAGGCGGCGGTTCTCGATGACCAGCCCGCGAAGATCGAGGGCGCGGCGCAGTACGGCGGCAAGGGCCTGCGTGCTGAACGGCTTTTCAATGAAGTCATAGGCCCCGCGCCGCATCGCCTCGACCGCGAGGGTGACCTCGGCATGGCCCGTGATAAGGATCACCGGCAGTTCCCGGTCGGACTCGGTGAGCCGTTCCAGAACGCTCATCCCGTCCATCCCCGGCATGCGGATGTCCGAGATCACGGCGCCATTGAAGGCGGGGCCGATAAATCCCAGGGCCTGTTCGGCACTTGGAAATGCCTGAACAGTAAAGCCTGCCAGATCCAGCGCCTGTTCGGTCGAACGGCGCATCGCCTCGTCATCGTCGATCAGGAGGATGGTCTGCTTCATTCTGCCGCCAGCGCCTTCGGCCCTGCCCGGCGGAGGACAAGCGTGAAGACTGCGCCACCTTCGGGATGGTTGGCAACGCGCAGGTCGCCTTCGAAGTCCTTCATGATGTTGTAGCTGATCGACAGGCCGAGACCGAGGCCGGACCCGACCTGTTTCGTCGTGAAGAACGGGTCGAAGATCCGGTCGGCGATGGCAGGGGCGACGCCGGGGCCGCGATCACGAACGGTCAGGTGCACCTCGTCCCCCAAGGGGCGGGCGGCAAGGGCGATGCGGCGGTCCGTGGTGCCTTCGACGGCGTCGGCGGCGTTTGACAGGACATTGACAAGCACCTGTTGCAATCGGACCGGGCCGCCCTGCACCATCGGGAGGTCTGCGGCGAGGTCGGTCTCGACCGTAGCACCGGCAGAATCGAGGCGCGCCTGTGCAACGGCGAGCGCATCGGTCAGGACCGCGTTCAGGTCCACGGTCTTCAGAGGCTCGTTCGGCTTGCGCGCGACGTTGCGCAGATGTCGGGCGATGGCGGCCATGCGGTCGATCAGCGCGAGGATCTGGCCGATGTTTTCCTTGGCGCGCGGCAGGTCGGCGCGGTCGATCAGCAACCCCGCGCTGTCGGCATAGTTGCGGGCGGCAGCGAGTGGCTGGTTGATTTCGTGGCTGAGCGCCGCCGACATCCGGCCAAGGGCGGCAAGCTTGCCCGCCTGCACGAGGTCGGCCTGTGTCCGATGGAGGTCGTCATTGGCGCGGGTCAGGTCAGCCGTGCGCTCGGCAACCTGCCGTTCCAGATCGGCCCGTGCGGCGGCCTGGATCGCCAGCCGTTCGGCCAGCCGGGCGCGGCGCTGAAGGAAGAGCCAGGAAAGGAGGAGCGCCACGAGAAGGAGAAGCGCGAACGCGAGAACCGCAAGCCGCGCCGGCGCCTTCAGCGGGGCGGTGTCGAGCAGCACCCGGACCGTCCAGCCCGCCTGTGGCATAACGCGCTCCGTGGCGACGTACTCGCGGTCCTCGCCGGTCCCGTCAGCAAGCCGCAGGAGGTGCGCCGGGCCGGTTTCGATGCTTTGCACCTCAAGCGCAGTCAGCGCCTGGTCGGCATAGCGCCGCGATGCGGTGATCCGTGCCAACTGGTCGCGGCCGAGGGGCAGAAGCCCTTGGTAGAGCCAGCCGGGATCGGTCGACATGAAGACGATGCCCTCTGGGTCGGTCACGAGGATCTGGTACTCACGCGCAGCCCAGGACGCCTCGATCTCGTCGACACCGATCTTGAGCGCGAGGACCCCGAGGATCTGCCCCGCGTCATCGCGCACCGGCGAGGCGAAATAGTATCCGCGGACGCCGGATGTCGTGCCAAGCGCGTAGAAATGGCCGGACTTTCCCTCCCGCGCTGCGGTGAAGTAGGGACGGTAGGAGAAGTTCTGGCCAATGAAGCTGTCCTTTCGCGCGTAGTTAGACGCCGCGAGGGTCGTGCCGGAAAGGTCGATCAGGTAGAGGTCGGAAGACTCGATCAGCGCATTCGTCTCATCGAGCCACTGGTTCAGGGCGGCGATCCGGGCCGGGTCTTGCGGTGTCTCCAGCGCATCGCGGATGTTCTGGTTTCGCGCCAGAAGCGCCGGAAGTGCCTCGAAGCGGCGCAGATGGCCTTCAAGGCTGTTGACGGTCTGGCGCAGTGTCGTCTCGGCGCGATCATGGCCTTCGGCCAGCGCATTTCTGCTGGCGATCCGCTCGACCCCAAGGACAAGCAGAACCACGCCCGCGGCAAAGGCGCCCCACCACAGGGATTTAAACCAGCCCAACATGATGAACCCGCAGCTCTGTCGATCCCTGAGAGGCAATATCACGTCGACGGCAGCGGCGGGAGAAGGAAACCGCTTTGCACGCGACTGCGCCGGTGCTGTTGACGATCAGGGCCGCACGATCGCCTTGATGAGGTCCTCGCGGTCGGCGGCCAGCGCGGCAAAGCGGGCCGGGAGGTCGGCGAGGGACATCTCCGCCGAGAGGAGCGCTGAGGTGTTGTTGTGGCCGGCGCGGATCGCTGCCATCACCCGTCCGAAAGGTCGCCCGTCAGCACGGTCCGCGCATCCTTGTACAGCCGGTCGAAGCCGAACTTCTCCCGCGCCATCTCAAGCCGTCGCGCGCTGAGGTCGAGAAGGTGAACCTCGGCGCCCTCAAGCCGCGCGAAGATCGCGGTGCCAAGGCCGATCGGCCCGGCGTCGATGACAGGCACGCGGTCGCCGGGCCTGATGCCGGACCGGGCGACGGCATGGGCGCCGATAGCCAGAAACTCGACCATCGCCGCCTGGATCTCGCTTAAGCCATCGGCGGGATAGACATTGCCGACGGGCACCTCCACGCGGGCGCAAAGGCCGCCATCGCGGTGAACGCCAAGGACGCCGATCGCCGCGCAGCAGTTCGGCTTGCCGCGCTTGCAGGCCCGGCAGTTGCCGCAGGCGATGTAGGGATTGATGACGACGAGCGTTCCCGCTTGCAGCCCGCCCGCCGCATCGACGAGCCGGCCGGAAAGCTCATGCCCGATGACGCGCGGATACTCGAGGAAAGGGTGCTTGCCTGCGAAGATGTGGTAATCGGTGCCACAGATGCCGACGGCCGAGATATCGACCAGCGCCCAGCCATCGGGCGCGGTCTGGGGGGCCGTGACCTCGCGAAGCTCGAACCGGCCCGGTTCGACACAGGTGTCGGCGATCATCGCTCCGGTCTTTCGCATACTGGCGTCATGCTGTCGTCCGTTGTCAGGTTGTACGCCGAAAGACGGGGTGGCGGTGGTGGACCGCCACCCCTGAACATCCCGGGAGGGGGCGTTCTTGGCTTCCGGTCTGGCGATGTTGTCCTTGGTCACGTTTACAACACCGGTATCAGTTGGCGGAAGCCATGGCAGTTCTTTCATCGGCGCACTATTATTAAGTACATTAATGAGTCTACCGCCTTGCGTTATCAAATGTTTTTAATCATTATGGACATTAGTCGCCGCATGGTAGGTTGGAACAACGGAGGAGCCATGGCCAGGACCGACGAGAGATTTCGCGAAGCTTTCAATGCCTTGCTGGACTATTGCTGCACCCTTTCGCCGGGTGATCAATTGCCCGCCGAACATCCTTTGGCCGAACATCTCGATGTCAGCCGCACCGTCGTCCGCGCCGCACTCGACCGGCTTCAGGCAGAGGGGCTGATCCACTGGGACGGGCGCGACAAGACGCTGCTGCGCCATCCCGTGCCCGCTGACCGGCTGGTGATCGAGGCGGGGCCGGTTTCGGCCGAAGAGCTGGAACGCCAGTTTCTCGACTGGGTGCTGCGCTTCGACGTGCCGCCGGGAACCCCGCTGAACGTCACCGAGCTTGCCCGCAAGTTCCGCGTGCCGGCTTACGGGTTGCAGGAATTCCTCGCCTCGCTCAGCCGCTTCGGGCTGGTGCGGCGGCGGCCGAAGGGCGGGTGGGAGCTTGTGGGCTTCACCTGCGACTTCGCCGTCGAACTTTTCGATTTCCGCATGACGCTTGAGCTGAACGCCGTCTCGCATCTGGTGGCGCTGCCCGCCGATCACGCCATCTGGCCGCGCCTTGCCGGCCTTGAGGCGGAACACCACCGGCTGGCCGATGAGCTTGACGCCCGCTTCCACGACTTCTCGCCCCTCGACGAACGCTTCCACGCGGCCATCGGCGGCGTCGTGCAGAACCGCTTCGTGGATGAGTTCCAGAAGGTGATCGCGCTGGTGTTCCACTACCACTTTCAGTGGGACAAGACGGAAGAGCGGAAACGGAACGGGGCCGCCATCGGCGAGCATCTGCGCCTGATCGATGCACTGAAGCGCCGGGATCAGGGCGATGCCCTGATCGCGGCACGCGATCACCTGCGGACATCGAAACAGACGCTCCTGTCATCCTTGCGCAGCAACGCGCTGGCCTAGAGGGGCCTCAGCGCCGCATCCGCCGCCACCGGCCAAGGTGCCTCGGCGGCGTCGAGGTTGCGGTCAAGCGAGGCGACCGATGCGGTTGCGGTTCATGCTGCGCCCTCGATCCCGGCGATCACGCCCCGCAGGCGCGGCTGCGGCGTGGCGCGGCAGAACTTGTCGCCCCGACTGACAAAAGCCCCGATCCGGCGCCGGACCTTTTCAGCATGGTTCTGGGCGATGTCGGACAGGCGGTGCGCGAGGAAGGGGTTGGCGAAACGGTCAAGCGTGGTGGCGACATAGTCCCGCGCCTCTTCGCCTTGCCCGGCGGCGGCGAAAACCGGCAGCACCTCATCCGCGTAGAGGCTTTCCAGATCGGCGCGGATCGCATGGTCCGCCATCACGTCACGCACCAGCGCCGCCTTGTCGCCGCCACGCTTCAGCCAGTCCGCCAAGAGGTAGCTGTGACCGAGGTTGAGGATATGGAGCTTCAGCCGCTCGATCCGGTTGAGGTCCGCCACCACCTTCAGCGCCGGGTGGCGGCAGGGGAGGAGATGGCCGGGGCAATCTTCGACCGCCCAGAGCGCGTATGGTTCCGCCACCGCGCCCGCAGGCTCAAGCGGTTCGGAAACGATCCTGTCGACGAGGGAATTGGCGAAGACCACCTGCCCGGCGATCCATTCGGCCAGACCGGCATCAAGCGGCCCGGCAAGCGCCAGCACTCTGGCCCTGAGCGTATCGCCATTGCGCGCGACAAGCTCCGTCGGCATCACCACGATGCCGCGCCCCCCGGCGCGGAACCGGGCCAGCAGCAGTTGGGTCAGTTTCGCCGGATAGGACATGCCCTGCCGGAACTCCGCCGCGCCGTCGTCGGCTGAGGGTGTCCAGCCGGCATCGCCGGTGTTCGACAGGATCACCTCGGACTCTTCCGCCGCGATGCGGGCGATTTCGGCCAGTCGGTCTCGGTTGTGAGCGCACGCGCGACCGATGTCACCTGCTGGCTGCGCGAGACAGGCTGGCCGTTCAGGGTCCCCTCGACCCGAACCGGAAAGCCGCCCGGCGCCGCCAGCGCCAGAAGCCGCGCGCGCCGCGCGGCATTCCCGCTCGACTGGACGACGGTGATGGGACCGATTGCCTCGCCCTGCTGGAGCGCCTCGGAGATGAAGAGATCGGCATGGGCCTGAAAGAACCTGCTGGTGCCGAATTTCAGGATCGGGGTGACGGGCATGGCGTTCTCCGCAGCAGCTTTGCTCTTAATGATAATATACATTCTGTCAAGCAGAGGGGTTTGACGATTGCGGGCAGAAGTGCGACAGCGACCGCGGGCGGCAACTATCCCAGGGACCGACGAATGATGCGACTTCTTTGCATGGGCGAGCCGATGGCCGAGCTGCGCAAGGCGGGCGACAGTTTCGCCGTCAGTTTCGCCGGCGACACCTTCAACACCGCGGTCTATTGCCGCCGCCTTCTGCCAAAGGGCGACCGCGTCGGCTTCCTCACGCGCATCGGCACCGACCCCTTGTCAGACGGTTTCGTGGCGCTTGCCGAGGACGAAGGCATCGACACCACGCTCGTCGCGCGCGACGCGGGGCATAACATCGGCATCTACTCCGTGCAGACCGATGTGACGGGCGAACGCTCCTTCCACTACTGGCGCGGCGATTCCGCGGCCCGGCAGATGTTCCGCGCGCCGGAAGATCTTGCAGCGCTGGATGGGGTGGAGATCCTCTATCTCTCCGCCATCACGCTCGCCATCATCACGCCCGAAGCGCGCGAGGCGCTTATCGCCCGGCTGGCCGAGCTCAGGGCAAAAGGTCGGCGCATCGCCTTCGATTCCAACTACCGCCCGCGTCTCTGGACCGACAGGGACACCGCGCGCGACTGGATCGGGCGGATGTGGCGGATGACCGACATCGCGCTGCCTTCTGCCGACGACGAACGGGCGCTTTACGGCGATGTGGACGATGCGGCCGTGCTCGCGCGTCTGCGCGGCTGGGGCTGCCGGTCGGGCGCCTTGAAGCGCGGCGCCGAAGGGCCGGTCGGCTTCGACCCGGCCCTCGCCGCCGGCAGATTTTCCCCGGCAGACCGCGTCGTCGATACCACGGCGGCGGGCGACAGCTTCAACGGTGCCTTCCTTGCCGCCCTGCTGACGGGCAAGGATGAGGCCACGGCGATGGACTGGGGCCACCGCACCGCCAGCGCCGTCATCGGCCAGCCCGGCGCCATCGTCTCGGAAACGCCCCGGTTTTGAGGCCGCTGCGGAGGCGGGTCCCTCTCAGACCGCATTCCCCGGCGAAGTTTACCTGCCTTTGCGCCCGGAGGCTGGTCCGCGATCCAGATCAGGGCTGCCAGACCACCGCGCCCCAGATCAGCCCGGCGCCGAAGGCCGACATAAGGACCGGGCCGGGCCGTAGGCCCCTCCCCTCTGCCAGATGCCAGGACAGGGCCAGCGGCATGGTCGCCGCCGAGGAATTGCCATGCAGGGACAGAGTCCCGAGCCAGTCCGCCGCCTGAAGTCCGACCTTCTGCCCCACCTTCTCGACGATGCGGCGATTGGCCTGATGCGGTAGCCAGGTGGCGACGTCGGTGGCCTCAATCCCCGCCTCGGCCAGCGCCTGCCGCGCCGACCCGGCCATGCCCTCGACCGCGCGGGCAAAGACCGTGCGGCCATCCGGCATCCGCATGGTCAGCCCGCCGGCGCCCGACGCGGTGAAGGGCAGGCGCGACCCGCCCCGCTCGATGCGGATGTGGTCATAGCCGGCCCCGTCCGACCGAAGCACCACGGCACGGGGGCCGCGCGTCGGATCGTCGGAGGGACGCAACAGAACAGCGCCGGCCGCATCGGCGAAAAGCACGCGGCTGGCAACCTCACTGAGGTCGATCCGGCGTGAGAGGAGATTGGCGGCGATCACCAGCACCGACTTGCCGGTCAGCCGGACATGGCCGGCGCCGAGGGTCAGCGCGTGCAGGAAACCGGCACAGGCCCCGGCAAGATCAACCGCCCCGCAGCCGAGACCGAGCCTGTGGGCAACCAGCGGCGCGGTCGGCGGCAAAAGATGGTCCGGCGTCGATGTGGCCAGAAGGAGAAGCCCCACCTCCTCCGGGCTGGCCCCGGCCCCGCGCAGGGCCATCGCGCCCGCCGGCACGGCAAGGTCGCTCAGCGCCTGATCCGCGGCGGCGTAATGGCGTGTCCTGATCCCGGTCCGGCTTTCGATCCAGTCGTCGGGCAGGCCCATGTCCCGCTCGATCTCGGCATTGCCGACCTGCCGTTCGGGGAGGCAATGCCCGAAACCCGCCCAAGAGACACCCCTAGCCAAAGACATCGGCGGCCTCCAGCATCGCGTCATGGCAGGCGCTGAGCTCGGCACCGGTGCTGCAATAGGGCGGCAGCAGGTAGACCGTGTTGCCAAGGGGCCGGATCAGCAGGTTGCGGGCGGCGAAGAAGCGCAGAAGCTCCGGCCCGAGGGTTGACATGTAGCTGCCCGAGGCACCGATTTCGGCGGCCAGGATGGTGCCGAACTGGCGCGCACCGGAAAGGCGCGGATGCGCGGCAAGTCGCGTCAGGCCCTGCGTCTGGACGGCGGCAACCCGGTCGATCCCGGCCTGAACCGGCTCATCGTCCCAGAGTTCCAGATTGGCCAGCGCAGCCGCGCAGGCAATCGGGTTGGCGGTGTAGGAAGAGGAATGGAAGAATGTCTTCGCCCGGTCCTCCGACCAGTGCGACAGGAAGATCTCCTCCCGGCAAAGCGTGACGGCCAGCGGCAGATGCCCGCCGGTGATGCCCTTCGACAGGCACAGGATGTCCGGCGCCACCCCGGCATGGTCGCAGGCGAGAAAGCGGCCGCTGCGTCCCCATCCGGTCATCACCTCGTCCGCGATCAGGAGAATGCCGTGGCGGGCGCAGATCGCGGCCATCTCGGCAAGAACCCATGAGGGATAGAACATCATCCCCCCCGCGCCCAGCGCCAGAGGCTCGATCAGCAGGGCCGCCGTGTCGGGGCGGCGCGCGAGAGCCTCAAGCGCGTCAAGTGTCGCCTGCTCGGCGCCTTCAGCGGGAAACGGGATGCGGTCGACGGCGAAGAGCAGGGGGTCGTAAGGCTGGGTGAAGACGCCGCGTTCCCCCGCCGACATGGTGCCGACCGTATCGCCGTGGTAGCCGTTCTCCATCACCACGATCCGGTGCCGCGCCTCGCCCCGGTGGCGGAAACGGCCAAGCGCCATCTTCAGCGCCACCTCGACCGAGGTGGAGCCGGAATCGCTGAAAAAGACCCTTGTCAGCGGCGCGGGCAGCCGTTTCAGCAGACGCGCGGCAAAGCCTTCGGCGGGCTCATGCGTATGGCCCGCGAAGATCACCTGATCGAGCTTGCCAGCCTGCTCGCGGATCGCCCGGACGATATGCGGATGGCAATGGCCATGCGTCACCACCCACCAGGACGAGATCGCATCGAAGATCCGCACGCCGTCGGTATCGGTCAGCCAGGCACCCTCTGCCGACCTGATCGCGCGCATCTGGGGGAAGAGCGCATGCTGGGTGAATGGGTGCCAGATCGGTGAGGTTTTCATGGCAGCTGGAACCGATCTTCCGGGAAACAGGCATCGAAGGCGGCGCGCAGGCTGCCCGGCTTCAGGCTTTGCAGGATGGGCAGGCGGCCAAGCCGCCGGGTTTCGCCCATGCGGCAGATCGTGGCTTCGACCTCGGGCGCTTCCGGCCCGATGAAGGCCACGCCATGCAGCGGCACGCCGGCGCCGCGCAGGGCCGCGATGGAGAGAAGGCTGTGGTTTATCGTGCCAAGCGCCGTCCGGGCGCAAAGGATTACCGGCAGTTGCCAGCGGGCGAACACGTCGAGATAGGTGGTGTCGTCGGTCAGGGGCACCATGAGGCCGCCCGCGCCCTCGATCACCAAGGGGCGCTCCGGCGGCAGGGTCAGGGTCCCGGTGTCGATGGTCGCGCCCTCCGCCCTCGCGGAGATATGGGGCGAGGCCGGCAGCTTCAGCCGATAGCCCTCGGGAAGCGTAGGCCGGCCGGAGAGGCGCGCGACGATCTCGCTGTCGGTCTCCTCCTCAAGCCCGGATTGCACCGGCTTCCAGTAGGTCGCGCGAAGACGGGCGGTCAGGCCGGCGGCGAAGACGGTCTTGCCAATGCCGGTATCGGTTCCGGTAACAACGAAGGCGGTCATGCCAGCACCTCCTTGAGCGCTGCGAAGGCCGCAGAGATGGCGGCATCCTCGGGGTTCAGTGTCAGCGACAGGCGCAACCGCTCCTCTCCTTTCGGCACGGTCGGCGCGCGGATGGCGCGGATGTCGAAGCCCCGCGCCTGCAAGGCTTCGGCGGCCCTCAGCACGTTCGCGTCGCCGGGCAGCAGCACCGGCTGGATCTGGCTTCCGGTCGGCTGAAGGCCGAAGGACCGGGCCAGTTCGCCCGCCTGCGCCACCCGCGCCAGAAGCCGCTCGCGCCGCATGGGATCGCTGGCGAGATGGGCAAGAACGCCGCGCAGCACCTCGGCCAGAAGCGGCGAGGGCGCTGTCGAATAGATGAAGCCCCGCGCCCGGTTTACGAGCGTGTCGACCAGCGGCGCCGCCGCCGAGACGAGCGCGCCCTGCACGCCCAGCGCCTTGCCGCAGGTGTGGAGGCTGATGACATTTTCCCGACCGGCAATGTCGGCGGCGAGGCCACGACCGCCCGGCCCCCAAATGCCAGTGGCATGGGCCTCGTCCACGATGAGGAAGGCATCGTGGCGGTCGGCGATGGCCATGAGATCGGCAAGGGGCGCACGGTCGCCGTCCATGCTGAAGAGGCTCTCGGTGGCGATCCAGACATGACCCTTGCCGCCCGCCTTGCGCCAGCCAATCAGCGCCGCCTCGGCAGCACCGGCATCGTTGTGGCCGAAGGCGCGCGCCTCGGCCGCGCCAAGCCGCATGCCATCACGCGAACTCGCATGGATCAGCGCATCATGAAGCACCAGATCGCGCGCCTGCGGCAGGGCGGAGAAGATAGCAAGGTTTGCGGTATAGCCCGATCCGAAGTAGAGCGCCGCCCCGGTGCCGAAATGGCTGGCCGCTTCGGACTCAAGCATCGCGAAGCTGTCGTGACTGCCGCGCAAAAGCCGCGCGGCACCGGCACCGGGCGGGATGCCACGTGCCAGCGCCTCCACCGTCAGGTCGCGGACAAGGGCGGAGCCGGCCAGCCCGAGATAGTCGTTCGAGGCGAAATCCGCCCCGGCGATGGGTGCCAGCCGCCTCAGCCGACCGCGCTGGCCAAGGCTGTCGAGCAGCCCGAGGTGGGCGTCAAGGAGGCTCATTCCGCTGATTTACAGACCTGTCCCGACGCTTCTTCGGGCAGGATGCCGAGCCGGGCGAAAAGGCGCTGATCCTTGTCCTCGCCGGGATTGGCAGCGGTCAGAAGCGTATCGCCCATGAAGATCGAATTGGTGCCGGCGAAAAAGCAGAGCGCCTGCATCTCGTCGCTCATCGCGGTGCGGCCGGCGGAAAGCCGCATGTGGCTTTTCGGCATGAGGATGCGGCCGAGCGCCACCACCCGCACGAAGTCGATGGGATCGACGGGGGCGGCCTCGGCAAGGGGGGTGTCGGCGATGGGGATCAGCATGTTGATCGGCACGCTTTCGGGATGCTCGGGCAGGGTCGCCAGCGCCAGAAGCATGTCGATACGGTCGCCCGCAGTTTCGCCCATGCCAAGGATTCCGCCGGAACAGACCCTGATTCCGGCCTCACGCACGCGGGCAAGGGTGTCGATCCGGTCGGCGAAAGTGCGAGTCGTGATGACCTTGGAGTAGAAGGCCTCCGACGTGTCGATGTTGTGGTTGTAGTAATCGAGCCCGGCACCCTTCAACCTGAGCACCTGGCGGTCGTCGAGCACCCCGAGCGTCATGCAGGTTTCCATGCCCAGCGCCCGCACGCCGCGCACCATCGCCTCGATCGCCGGCATGTCGCGGTCCTTCGGCTCGCGCCAGGCAGCGCCCATGCAGTAGCGCGTGGCGCCCGCATCCTTGGCCTTGCGCGCCTCGGCCAGCACCCGCTCCACCTCCATCAGCTTCGAGGCGGGCAAAGTGGCGCCGTTCCGCGCCGACTGGCTGCAATAGCTGCAATCCTCGGCGCAGCCGCCGGTCTTGACCGACAGAAGCCGGCTCATCTGAACGCGGTTCGGGTCGAAATAGGCCCGGTGAAGGGTCTGAGCCTGAAAGAGGAGGTCCATGAACGGCTGGCCGTAGATCGCCTCAGCCTCGGCGCGGGTCCAGTCGCTGCGGACCGCGCCGGATTGGCTATCCTTGGGCATCGGCATCTCCCCCTTGCGGCCGTGCCTTCTGCGGAGCATGGCCATTTCAGTGCTGGATGCGTTAAAATCTATAGAAAGTCCATATCGGCGCGCATCCCTGCAATATTATCTATAAATTGCGCTGGAGGTGCCCGCGCCGGATATGCCGGGTCAGAAGAGTGGCGGCCTTGTCGGCATCCCCGGCCCGAAGCGCAGCAAGAATGCCGAGATGATCGCGATCCTCGCGCGGCAAAGACATGGGGCGCTGACCGCCCAAGAGCTTGGCCCCGCGCCGGACCCGTGCTTGTAGCATCATGATCTCATCCAGAAGGATCGGCATCGGGCAGGGGGCGATCAAAAGCCCGTGGAACCCGTGATTGGCTGCCTCCCAGTCCTCATCCGTCAGCGCTTGGCTGCAAGCCCGGTCAGCCTCGGCCAGCACGGAAAGATAACCGGGCGGAAAATGCGGCGCGGCATGGCGCAAGGCGAGGCCCTCAAGCACCGCGCGCATTTCGATGGCCTCGAAATGCTGCTGGGCGTCGATACCGGCAACCCGCACCCCGCGACGGGGGAAGGCAACGGCCAGCCCCATTGCCTCCAGCCGCAGGAACGCCTCACGCACCGGAACGTGGCTGGCCGAAAAGCGCGCCGCGATGTCGTTCTGGCGAAGCCGCACTCCGGGCGGCAGACGGCCATCCCAGATCTCGGCGGCAAGGCTTTCGACGATCCGGTCGGCGAGCGTCGGGTCTGGATCAGGCTTCATGAATTGCGCGTCCCTTCGCCCCTGTTCTGCCATTCCATCCGCCTCGCGGTCGAGGATGGACGGGTGCCAAGCTCTCAGCGGGAGTGGGCGAAGTGTCAATGGTTTCAGACAGGCAATCCGGTGCCGGGGCTTGACCCGCATGCCGGGCCAGCCGAATCTGCCAGTGTCTTTGCCGCCCCGGAATGCGCCCCATGCTCTTGATCCTCTGTCACATCGCCATCGTCATCTTCTGCACCTTCCACATCCTCCTCCGCCGGCACCGGGCGCCGGAATCGCGGCTCGCCTGGCTGGTGATGGTCTTTGCGCTGCCCTATGTCGGCGCGCTGGCCTATCTTCTTCTCGGCAATACCAACATCGGCAGAAAGCGCGTGCTGCGCCTGACCCATGCCTTCGCCTCGCTGGCGCGCCCTGAAGCGGCGCCGGGCTGGGATGCGCCCGAACATGCGGTGCAACTGCCTGATGAGGTGGAGCCGCTCTTCCGGGTCGGCCACTCCATCTCCGGCTATCCGGCGGTCGGCGGCAACAGCGCCCGCCTGATGGCGGATTCCGATGCCACCATTGCCCAGATGATCGCCGACATTGACGCGGCCACCGAAACCGTCCACCTGATGTTCTACATCTGGCTGACCGACCACAACGGCACCCGCATGGCCGAGGCGCTGATGCGGGCGGCCAAGCGCGGCGTCACCTGCCGCGCGGCGGTCGATGACCTTGGCTCGCGCGATCTCATCAAGAGCCAGCTCTGGCGCGACATGGGCGCGGCGGGCGTGACGCTCGCCCGCGCGCTGCAGATCGGAATGCCGCTGATCAGGGTCTTTTCCGGCCGGATTGACCTGCGCAATCACCGCAAGATCATGGTCGTCGACAACTGCATCACCTTTTGCGGCAGCCAGAACTGCGCCGATCCGGCGTTTTTGCCCAAGGCGAAATTCGCCCCTTGGGTCGATGCGGTGATGCGCTTCGAAGGGCCGGTAGTGAGGGAAAACCAGCATCTCTTCGCCACCGACTGGATGGAAGTCACCGGTGAGGATCTGTCGCCGCTACTTCGCGCACCGATGCCCCCGGCCAGTCCCGGCTTCACCGCGCAGGTGGTGGGCACCGGCCCCACCATGCGCGCCTCGGCGATGCCGGAGATGTTCGTCTCGCTGATCCACTCCGCGCGCCGCGATCTTTTCGTGACCACGCCCTATTACGTCCCCGATGCGGCCCTGCAATCCGCGCTCACGGCGGCGGCCTGGCGCGGTGTCGATGTCACGATCATCTTACCGGCGCGGAACGACGATTTCGCCGTCGGCGCCGCAAGCCGCAGCTACTACGCCGACCTTCTTGCCGCCGGGGTGAAGATCCACGAGTTCCAGCCGGGGCTGCTTCATGCCAAGTCGCTGACGCTTGACGGCAAAGTCACCCTGATCGGTTCGGCCAACATGGACCGGCGGAGCTTTGACCTGAATTACGAGAACAACATCCTCCTGTGCGATGAGGCGACCACGGCCGCCATGCGGGCGCGGCAGCTTGAGTATCTCGCACAGAGCCGCCCCGTCACGCGGGACGAGGTCGATGGCTGGCCGGTGCACCGCCGGCTCTGGAACAACGCGCTGACCATCGTGGGGCCGGTTCTCTGACCGGTCTCGCGCTTGCCCAAGACCTGCGGCGATCCTAGTCTCCCAGCGGGCACCGGCCCGAACCTGAAAGGACAAGCCCGTGGCCGCCTTCCTCAGAACCCTGCTGGGTGAAACCGTAGCGCCGGTGCGCTTCCTGATTTTCGGGCTTCTGCTGATTGGCGGCCTCCTGGCCGGTCTGGCTGTCGGGGCTGACTGGCGTATCGCCCTTCTCGGCGGCTTCGATCTCGGAGTCGTGGCTTTTCTGGCAAGCTCGTTGGCGCTTCTCAGGGCCGATCCGGCGCGAATGCGGGCGATTGCTGCGGCGAACGACGCCAACCGCACCGCGCTTCTGGCGATCACCGTGGTGCTGACACTGGTGGTGCTGGTGGCGGTCGCGACCCTGATCGCGCGCCCGGCATCGCCGGTCTGGGGCGAGGTTGCCCTGATCGTGGCCACCTTGGCGCTGTCCTGGACCTTCGCAAACACCGTCTTCATGCTGCATTACGCCCATCTCTATTATCTGCAGGCCGATGGCAGCGATCGGGGCGGGGTGGAAGTGCCCGGCACCGACAAGCCCGATTATCGCGACTTCATGTATTTCGCCTTCACCCTCGGCATGACCTTCCAGACCTCGGACGTGCAGATCACCGGGCGGCACATACGGCAGGTGGTCCTGCTCCACTGCACGCTGGCGTTCCTCTTCAACATGGGCATTCTCGCCTTCACGGTGAATGCGATCGGCGGGATGTAGGGCGCCCGTGCCGGGGTGAACCCCGGATGCGCCGCAATTTCCTCTACCCATTGACGGCCCCTGCGGCCAAACATGGCGCAGGCCCCCGCAGCCGCCGCGACGATCGGGGGGTTGGCGACTGGAGAAACGGATGATCGACGCCCGCCTTCTGCCGATCCAGCGCGCCCTCTTTCGGCCCTTCGCCGAAGCATTGGCGCGGGCCGGGGTGCGGGCGGACCGCATCTCTCTCGCGGGGTTCGGCCTTGGCCTTGCCGCCGTGGCCGCCATCGCTGCCGGATACAATCTGGCCGGTCTGGCGCTGATCCTTGGAAACCGGCTCTTCGACGGGCTCGACGGTGCCGTCGCCCGCATCGCCGGGCCGACCGATCGGGGCGCTTTTCTCGACGTGGCGCTCGACTTCGTCTTTTACGCGCTGGTGCCGCTTGGCTTCGCGTTGGCCGATCCGGGCGCCAATGGCCTGCCCGCCGCAACCCTGATCGCGGCCTTCGTCGGCACCGGGTCGTCCTTCCTCGCCTTCGCCGTGATCGCCGCCAAGCGGGGCAAAAGCGCCGCCGACTACCCGGACAAGGGCATCCACTACATAGGCGGGCTGACGGAAGGGTTCGAGACCATCGCGGTCTTCGCGTTCATGTGTATTCTTCCCGGCTACTTCCCCGTGCTAGCTTACGGCTTCGCCGCCGCCTGCGCGGTGACGACGGTGCTGAGATTGCGCCGTGGCTGGACCGCGTTCAAGGGAAGCACCGCCGATTGAAGATGCTGGCCAGAAAAACAACACTACTCCCCGCAAAACCCAAGGAAGCTTCATGAAACCGACCCTGATCGTGGCGGCGCTGGCGGGCCTCTTGGCCACTCCGGCGCTGGCTGACTGGTCCGCGACACTCGCAGCGGCGCGTGGCCAGACCGTCTACTGGAACGCCTGGGGCGGTGACGAGCGCACCAATGCCTTCATCGCCTGGGTCGGACGGGAGACGGAGAGGCTTTACGGCGTGCGGGTCGAACAGACCAAGCTGACCGACACCGCCGAGGCCGTGACCCGCGTAATCGCGGAGAAGGCCGCCGGGCAGGATAGCGGCGGTTCGGTCGACCTCATCTGGATCAACGGGCCGAACTTTCTGGCCATGAGGGAACAGGGGCTGTTGCACGGGCCTTTCGCGGCGGACTTGCCGAATGCGAAGTTCCTCGACCTGACCGAAACCTCGCCGAACGCTATCGACTTCACCGTGCCGGTCGAGGGGATGGAAAGCCCCTGGCGGCTGGCGAAGTTCGTCTTCAACTACGACACCGCCCGCGTCGATGCACCGCCGCAGACGATGGCGGATTTCGCCGACTGGGCGGCAGCGCATCCGGGGCGCTTCACCCACCCTGACCCGTCGAACTTCATGGGGGCCACCTTCCTCAAACAGGCGCTGATCGAACTCGCCCCCGATCCGGCGCTCCTGCAACAGCCCGTGACCGAGGAAGCCTTCGCCGCGACTACAGCGTCCCTTTGGACCTGGTACGATGCCCTCCGCCCGAACCTCTGGCGCAAGGGCGAAAGCTTTCCTGCCAACGAATCCGTCCAGACCCAGTTGCTGAATGACGGCGAGATCGACATGGCGATGTCTTTCGATCCCGCATCGACCGCCGCGCAGATCAAGGCGGGGCTACTTCCTGAAACCGTGCGGGTCTTCGTCCCCGAGGGCGGCAGCATCGGCAACGTCAGCTTCGTCGCCATCCCTTACAACGCCGCCCACAAGGAAGGCGCGGAGGTGGTGGCGAACTTCCTTCTGGAACCGGCCACGCAGGCGCGGATGCAGAATATCGAGGTGCTGGGGTCGTTCTCGGTCCTTGATCCCGCGAAGCTTGACGAGACTGCGAAGGCCGCCTTCGCTGCCCTGCCAGCCGCCGACGCGCTCCCCGCGCTCGCCGATCTCGGCCCGACGCTTCTGGAGCCGCACGCCAGCTGGATGACGCGCCTGACGGAGGAATGGGCGCGGCGTTACACCAAGTGACGGCCACCGGGCCGGACGGGCGCTGGCTGCGCGGGGCGGTTCTGGCCACCGTGCTGGCGGGCTTTGTCGCGCCCATCGCGGCGGGCCTCTGGCAGACCGGGCGCGCGGCTTTCGGCATCCTGCCGGCGATCGGCGCCAGCGCCCCGTCGCTTGATGCCTGGCAGGGGCTTCTGGCCGTTCCCGGCCTTGCCACGGCGGTGCGGCATTCGCTGGTCACCGGGCTTGGCGCCACGATCCTGTCCCTGGCCATCGCGCTCGGGTTCTCTGCCATCATCCATGCCCGGATGTCCGCCCGGAAAAGCGCGCGGGCGCTGGCCCCATTCCTCGCCGTGCCCCATGCCGCCATGGCGATCGGGTTGGCCTTTCTTCTCTCCCCCTCAGGCTGGGTCGCTCGCTTGCTCGCGCCCTTCGCCGGATGGGAGGCGCCGCCCGACATCGCTTCAGTCAACGATGCGCTCGGCCTCTCGCTGACGCTTGGCCTTGTGGTCAAGGAACTGCCCTTCCTCCTTCTGGTGATCCTCACGGCGCTGACGCAGATCCCGGTGGCGCGGCAGATGGCGGCGGGGAGGGCGCTCGGCTACGGTCACGGCATCGTCTGGGCCAAGGTGATCCTGCCGCAGGTCTGGCCCTTGATCCGCCTGCCGGTGCTGGTGGTGCTGGCCTACTCGCTCTCGGTCGTCGACATGGCGATGATCCTCGGCCCCTCCAATCCGCCGACGCTGGCGGTTCTCCTGACCCGGCTTTTCTTCGCGCCCGACATCCAGATGCTGCTGCCGGCCTCTGCCGGGGCGATCCTGCAGCTCGGCCTCGTCGTCCTTGCCTTCGCGGGCCTCCTCTTGGCCGAGGCAATCGCCCGCTACACCGGCCGCTGGTGGCTGAGGCGCGGCGGCCGCGGGCTGAGTTGGGAGCCAATCCTCGCCTCCATGACGGCGCTGGCGCTTGCCCTCGCGGCAATTGGTGCGTTGGCCATCCTGACGCTCGCCTTCTGGTCGGTCGCCTGGCGCTGGCCCTGGCCGCTTCTCCTGCCGGAAAGCTGGTCAGCGCAGGCGTGGATTTCGGCGGGCGGGGGCTTTGGCCGGGCGCTCAAGGCGACACTGGTGCTTGCCTTCGCGACGACTGCACTGTCTCTGGTCCTCGCAATAGCCTGGCTTGAGGGCGAGGACCGTTATGACGGCAAGCGCGCGGGCTGGGCGGAGGCCCTGATCTACCTGCCGCTTCTCGTGCCGCAGATCGCCTTCCTCTTCGGGCTGAACCTGCTCTTCCTGAAGGCCGGCTTCAACGGCGGCATCGCCCTCGCCATCTGGGCGCAGGTGCTTTTCGTCTTTCCATACGTGATGATCACCCTTTCCGACCCCTGGCGAGCCATGGACCCAAGGCTTGACCACGCGGCGGCGGCCCTTGGTGCCGGGCCGTGGCGGCGGCTCTTCCGCATCAAGCTGCCGGTGCTTCTTGCCCCCGTCGCCACCGCCGCCGCCGTCGGCATCGCGGTATCGGTGGCGCAGTACTTGCCGACGCTCTTCATGGGCGCAGGCCGCATCGCCACCCTGACGACCGAGGCGGTGACGCTGTCATCGGCCTCCGACCGCAGGATCACGGCGGTCTACGCGAGCCTGCAGGCGGCGCTGCCCTTCCTCGCCTATACCCTCGCCATCGCCGTGCCCGCGTACATCCACCGCCACCGCCGGGATCTGAGGGGGGGAGCATGAGCCTCGACCTTTTCGGCGTCACCATCAGCCTCCGCCACGGCGCTGCACTTTTCCCGCCGCTCACCCTTTCGGTGGCGCCGGGAGAGGTCGCGACGGTGATGGGGCCGTCGGGCATCGGCAAATCCACCCTCCTCGACGCGCTCGGCGGGCATCTGCCGCGAAGGTTCGAGATGGCGGGGCAGGTCCTGCTCGATGGCCGCGATGTGACCGCCCTGCCGGCAGAGGCGCGGCGCATCGGGATGCTCTTCCAGGATGCCGTTCTTTTCCCGCATCTCTCGGTCGGCGACAACCTCGCCTTCGGGCTGTCGCAAACGGTGCGGGGCCGCGCCGCGAGACTGGCAAGGGTAGAGGCGGCGCTGGATCAGGCCGGGCTTGCCGGCATGGCCGGTCGCGATCCTGCGACGCTTTCGGGCGGGCAGCGGGCGCGGGCGGCGCTGATGCGAACGCTTCTTTCGGACCCCTTGGCGCTTCTCCTCGACGAGCCCTTTTCAAAGCTCGATGCCGGGCTGAAGGAAGACGTCCGCCGCTTCACATTCGCGCATATCCGCGACCGCGGCATTCCGGCGCTGATGGTCACGCATGACCCTGAGGATGCGCAGGCGGCGGCGGGACCGGTGATCCAGATGGCTGGACCCTAACCCGCCGCTGCCCTTTCGCAAGCGTGCAGTGCGCTACTTGCTGAGCATGGAGAACAGCAGCGGCTCGACTTCGTTGAAGCCCTCCCAGATCATCTTCAGCGAGACGTAGAGGATGATGAGCAGACCGACATAAGCGATCCAGCGGTGCTTGTTCAGAAGCTTGGCGATGAAGGTGGCGGCAAGACCCATCAATGCGATGGACAGGATCAGACCGATGACAAGGACCGAAGGATGGTCGCGCGCGGCACCTGCGACTGCGAGCACGTTGTCGAGGCTCATCGACACGTCGGCGACGACGATCTGAGTCGCCGCCTGCGCGAAGGTCTTGCGCGGCGCGCCGCCGGCAACGGTGTTGTCCTGATTGATGTCCTCGCCAGTCAGGGCCTCGGTCGCCTCGGTCTCGGCGTCGTAGTTGTGCTGAAGTTCGCGCCACATTTTCCAGCAGACCCAGAGCAGAAGGATGCCGCCGGCGAGCAGGAGGCCGACGATCTGCAGGAGCTGCGTGGTGACGGCTGCGAAGCCGATCCGCATCACCGTCGCGGCGAAAATGCCGATGATGATGGCCTTGGCGCGTTGCTCTTTCGGCAGACCCGCTGCGGCAAGGCCGATGACAATGGCATTGTCCCCCGCCAGCACGAGGTCGATGCCGATCACCTGGAGAAGGGCGGTAAAGCCCTCAGGGGTGAAGATTTCCATTAACATCATCATAACTCCGTAGGGTGCGGCCCGCGCGGGCCGCAAATGGTTAACGGTCGGTGCCTGAGTCGCCGCTGGCGCGATATAGGCGGAAGAGCATCGGGGCGCCAAGGATGACGACGAGAATCCGGACGAGGTGGTGCGCGATAACAAAGCCGAGGTCGGCGCCGGAAACAATGGCAAGCATCGACATCTCTGCCTGACCGCCGGGGGTGAAGGCAAGAAAAGCCTCGACCGGCGGCGCAAGGCCGAACCAGGTGACGAATTCCGTGGCGATCCCGGCAAGGACGGCGAGGATGAGGACGAAGGCCGCGCCACCGGCCACGGTATCGCGCAGTTCGCGCAGCGTGACGCCGGCATAGTTCACGCCGATGCCCATGCCGATCAGGAACTGCGCCGCCAGAAGCGCCTCGCGCGGGGGGCGCTGGTGCAGTAACCCGGCCAGCGACAGGATCGCGGCGACGATCAGGGGGCCGATGATGGCGGCGCCGAAAAGCCCGATGCGCTCACCGCCCTTCCAGCCGATCAGCGCCGCCACGATCATCAACCCGATCTCGGTCGGGGGAATGTCGGCGGCAGGCTCCCCCACCGGATGCGTCAGCCGGACGCCGAAGACGTTGACGAGGATCACCGGCGCCAGGACCATGATCACCAGAAGCCGCGTGACATGGACCAGCGACAGTTGCCGGACATTGGCCCCGGCCTCCTGCCCGAAGATGGTCATGTCCGCCGCCCCGCCCGGCATCGCGCAGTAGAAGGCCGTCACCGGATCGAACTTGCAGACGCGGCGGAAGAAGGGAACGCCGACGAGGCCGATCACCGCGACATAGACCGGCACCACGGCGACCGAGGCCAGCATCTGCGGCAGCTTGGCGATCAGCGCCGGGGTGACGGCGGCGCCGACGGCGACACCGAGGACAGAGCGCGCCGCGACCGAAACCTGTCCGAGGTTCTTCAGCGGCGCACCGACAAGGGCGGCCAGCAAGCAAGCGGCCATTGGCCCGAAGAGAAACGGCAGCGGCAGGTGCAATAGCGCAAATGTCCCGACCCCAGCGAGGCCGGTAACGATGGTCAGGAGCTGCTTCGTCAGAGTGGCGCGCATCCCTTTACCCGCCCGTCACTTCGGCGCATGGCCATGTTCGGCGTCGATGGTCCGCGTGTCGCCGGTGGCGACCATGGTGCGGGTGGCATCGACGGTGGCATAGGTCCAGAAGATGCGCATGGGCCGGTCGGTCGGATTACGGAAGCGGTGCGGCACTTTGGCGGGAATCCAGGTCGTGTCATTGGTCGAAAGCCGGTGCTCGACGCCGTCGATCTCGGCGATGGCCTCGCCTTCGATCACCATCACGCTTTCCTCGCAATTGTGGAAATGGAGGCCGATGGCGGCACCGGGATCAAAGGCGGTGATGCCGTTGATCATGCTTGTGGACCCGCAGCGGCGGGTGACGAGCGGCGTGGTCCGCGCGCCGCCGCCACGGTCGTTGGTCTTCATCTCGTGCGGGCGGAGGATGGCGGGTTCGGGCATGGGAGACCTCATGTCGCGGGACCGATCCAGACGGTCTTGATGTTGACGAATTCGCGGATGCCCCAGACGCCAAGCTCGCGCCCATAGCCGGATCTCTTGATGCCGCCGAAAGGATAGCGCGGGTCGGAGGCGGTCATGCCGTTGACGAAGACCGCGCCCGCCTCGATGCGGGAGGCGAGCGCCCTGCCCCGTGCTGGGTCACCGGTCCAAAGCGCGGCACCAAGCCCGTAGTCGCTGTCATTGGCCATGGCGATGGCCTCGTCGGCGTCCTTGGCCCGGATGATCGCCGCGACGGGGCCGAAGGTTTCCTCGCGGAAGGCCACCATGCCGGGCTTGACGTGATCAAGGACCGTCGGCGGGTAGTAGAAGCCTTCGCCTGGCAGTGGCTCCCCGCCCAGCCGCAGCACCGCGCCTTCGGCAATGGACCGCTCTACCTGCCCGTGCAGCGTGTCGCGCAGGTTGCCGCGCGCCATGGGGCCGATCTTCGTATCCCGCGCCATCGGATCGCCGACCTTCAGCGCCGCGGCCTTGGCAACGAAGATATCGGCGAACCTGTCGGCCACCGCCTCCTCGACGATGAACCTTTTGGCGTTCACGCAGCTTTGCCCGACGTTCACGTAGCGCGCCTTGACCGCCGTCTCCGCCGCCGTCTCAAGATCGGCGTCGGCCAGCACGATGAAAGGGTCCGATCCGCCAAGCTCCAGCACCTGCTTCTTCAGCGCCCTGCCCGCCTGCGAGGCGACGATGGACCCGACCTCGGTCGAGCCGGTCAGCGTCACGGCGGAAATGCGGTCATCGGCGATGATCCCGGCGACCTTCGAGGTGTCGACGAGAAGCGTCGTGGTCAGCCCCTTCGGCACGCCGGCCTTCTCCATCACCTCCTGCACCGCCAGGGCGCATTCCGGCACGTTGTTGGCGTGTTTGAGGATCGCGCCATTGCCTGCTGCCAGCGCCGGGGCGGCGAAGCGGAAATACTGCCAGAAGGGGTAGTTCCACGGCATGATCGCCAGCACGACGCCCAAGGGTTCGAAGGCGACGACGCTTTCGGTGGCACTGGACGGCACCGGCTCATCGGCAAGGAAGGCCGCCGCATGTTCGGCGTAGTAGTCGCAGTTCCAGGCGCATTTCTCGATTTCCGCGTCGGCCTCGGCGATGGGCTTGCCCATCTCGCGCACGATCATTTCGGCATAGCGCGCCTTGCCGGCGCGCAAGGTCGCGGCGATGCGGGGCAGAAACTTTACCCGTTCCGAAACCGGCACCAGCCGCCACTGCCGCTGTGCTTTCGCGGCAGCTTCAAGGGCAGTATCGACGGCCGCATCGTCCTGTAGCGAGAAGCTGCGGATCGGCTGGCCCGTCGTGGGGTTGATAGAGGTGATCTCGGTCATGCGGTGATCCTTTGCGACAGGAGCGCCTTCCAGCCGGGCAGGAAGGCCGCACTTGCCGAGGTGGCAACGGAGGGGATGTATTCGAAACCGATGGCACCCGCGTATCCCGCGCCCTGCAAGGCGGCGAGGATGCGCGGGAAGTCGAGCGTACCGGTTCCCGGCTGATGCCGTCCGGGATGGTCGGCGATATGGACATGGCCGACGCGGGCTGCGTTGGCTGTGATCCAGAGGGAGGGATCGACGCCAAGGGCGGCGGCATTGTAGGTGTCGAACAGCTGCGCGGCGCCGAAGCGGTCCTGCACCTCGGACGCATAGGCGAGCGTTGCCAGATGGTAGCCGGGGATGGCGATCGCCTCGACAAGCAGCCTGAGGCCGGTGCCCCGGAGCCGCTCCGCCGCCCAGTCGAGATTGGCGGCATAGGTCTTGCGCGCTCCGGCGTCGTCCAGCGGGGCAAGTCCCGCCATCGGATGGACAAACCCCGCGCCGACACCCAGCGCATAGTCCGCCGCCCGGTCAAAGCCGCGCCGGAAATCCGCCTCTCGCCCCCGCAGCGCCGCAAGGCCCTTCTCGACTTCGGCCGGGTCGCCCATGCCCGATGTGACTTGCGTGAAGGTCAGGCCCAGATCGCGGATGAGGGCGCGCATTTCCCCGGCGGGCAGCGCCCAGGGTTCCGGATGTTCGATGGCGGTGAAGCCATCGCGGGCGGCAGCAACGGGCCGGTCCGCCAGCGGCAGCTCGGCGTAAAGATAGCCGATATGCGCGGAAAGCCGGTTCATGCCGCCTTCCCCGCCGGAAAGGTCACGCCCGCCGCTTTCCCCTCGGCGGTCAGGTCCGCGACGACATTGGCCGTCACCGGGATGCCATCACGCCGCCGCTGATCCTCGCGCCGCTGTTCCGGCTCGCCGGGCAGCATGATCTCATCCACCCCTGCCGCGCGGGGCAGCGCCTTGATGCGGGCGTAGAATTCATCCATCCGCGCGCCGAAATCATCCATCGACAGGAAAAGATCGGGCCGGATCGCGAAGAAGAGATGGCCGACGTTCTGCGGCTCGGAATGGTCGAAGTAGAGGCTTTTCACGTCGCCGCCGAAATTCGCGCCGGTCAGGACACCCGAGAGAAGGTCCATCAGCGTGCCGAGGACCGACCCCTTCACCCCGCCGAAAGGCAGGCAGACGCCTTCGAACGCCTTCGCCGCATCGGTCGTGGGGTTGCCGTCGACATCCAGCGCCAGGCCTTCGGGGATCGGGTCGCCCTTCATCGCGGCAAGCCGGATCTTGCCGCGCGCGATCACCGTCATCGCCATGTCCATGACGTAGGGCGGATGCTTGCCACCGGGGATGCCCGCCGCGATGGGGCTGGCGCCGAGGAAGGACGTGCGCCCGCCCCACATGGCGATGGCAGGCGAGGAGTTGGTGAAGATGAGCGAGATATAGCCCCGCTCGATGGCGCGGAGAGCATAGCAGGCGCCCATGCCGAAATGGGTGGAGCGATGCACCCCAGCAAGCCCGATGCCCATTTCCCCGGCGATGTCGCAGGCCGTGTTCATGGCGATATGCGAGGGGATGAACCCCATGCCGTTGTCGCCATCGACCGAGGCGACGGCGCCGGCGACCCTCGCTACCTTCACATCGGGCCTCGGGTTCACCAGACCCCGGCGCAGACGCTCCAGATACATCGGGATGCGGCTGATACCGTGGCTGTCGACGCCGCGAAGATTGGCCTTTACGAGATCGCCAGCGATCAGCGTCGCATCCTCGCGACTCATCCCGGCGGAAAGGAACATCGCGGTGGCGTAGTCGGTCAGGGCTTCAGGTCGGAAGGTGAGCGTATCGGCCATTTTCAGGCTCCATCAGGGTGCACCGTCCAGCCCGGCTGCGAAAGGCGGCCGGTCGGAAGGTCGTTGGAGGGGTATTCGTCAGCCGGAAATGTCTTCCGACTGCGCTATCTTGCGGGTCCGGCGCCAGTGAAGGACGGCCGGAACCGTGATTACGAAGAAGGCAATCGCGATCAGCAGGGCCGAGAGCGGGGTGGAAACGAAGACCATCGGATCGCCCTGCCCGATGGCCAGCGCCCGGCGCATCTGCACCTCTGCCATCGGCCCGAGGATGAGGCCGATGAGAACCGGCGCGATGGGGAAGTCATAGACCCGCATCGCATAGCCCATGAGGCCGACGACGAACATCATGGCGAGATCAACCCATGAGTTCGAAACGCCCCAGATACCGACGAGCGAGAAGATCAGGATACCCGCGTAAAGATAGGGTCGCGGGATGAATAGAAGCCGCACCCAGAGCCCCGCCAAGGGCAGGTTGAGGATGAGGAGCATCAGGTTGCCGACATAGAGCGAGGCGATGAGGCCCCAGACGAGATCGCCGGAGTTGATGAAGAGAAGCGGCCCCGGTTGCAGACCGTAGTTCTGGAACGCGGCCAGCATGATCGCCGCCGTGGCCGAGGTCGGCAGGCCAAGCGTCAGAAGCGGCACCAGCACGCCGGCGGCGGAGGCGTTGTTCGCGGCCTCCGGCCCCGCCACGCCCTCGATGGCGCCATGGCCGAATTCCTCGGGGTGCTTGGTCAGCTTGCGCTCGACGGTATAGGACAGGAAGGTCGGGATCTCGGCCCCGCCCGCCGGCAGCGCGCCGATGGGAAAGCCGAAAAAGGTGCCCCTGAGCCAGGGCTTCCAGGACCGCTTCCAGTCCTCCTTCGTCATCCAGATGCCGCCCGCCAGGGGGTTGAGGTTCGGCTTCTGCATTCCGTAGCGGCTGGCGACGTAGAGAGTCTCGCCGATGGCGAAGAGTGAGACGAGGACGACCGTCATCTCCACCCCGTCCATGAGGTCGGGGACACCGAAGGTCAGGCGCTGCTGGCCGGTGGCCTTGTCGATGCCGACGAGACCCAGGGAAAGCCCGATGAAGAGCGAGACGAAGCCCCTGACCTTGGAAGTGCCCATCACCACCGAGACCGAAAGGAAAGCCAGAAGCATCAGCGCGAAATAGTCCTGCGGCTTGAAGATGAACGCCAGTTCCGCAATCGGCGGCGCAAGGAAGGTGAGGCCCAGCGTGCCGATGGTGCCCGCCACGAACGAGCCGATGGCTGCGGTGCAAAGGGCGGCCGCGCCGCGACCGTTCCGCGCCATGCGGTTGCCTTCCAGCGCGGTCATCATCGCGCCGCTTTCGCCCGGCGTGTTCAGGAGGATCGAGGTGGTCGAGCCGCCATACATGGCGCCGTAGAAGATGCCGGCGAACATGATGAAGGCCGCCGTCGGCTCGATATAGACCGTCACCGGCAAAAGAAGCGCGATGGTCAGCGCGGGGCCGATGCCGGGAAGGACGCCGATGGCGGTGCCCATGAAGGTGCCGAGAAAGGCCCACATCAGGTTTTGGGGCTGAAGGGCGATGCTGAAGCCGTGCATCAGGCCGGTGATCGGGTCCATGCTTACACCCCCAGAAGCGGCAGGAAGCCGCCCAGCTGCACGCCGAGCTTGCGGAAGAGCCACCAGCTTGTGGCCGAGAAGGCAAGGCCGATGGCCGCGTTAAGGAGCCAGCGCTCCGACTTGAAGGCCGCGGCGACCAGAACAAAGCAGCCAGTGCAGGTGATGACGAAGCCAAGCTTCGGCATCGTCAGCATCGGCAATGCGCAGGCCGCCGCCGCGAAGCCAAGCGCCTTATAGGAGACGGCGTGAGTTTCGCTCACGTCCTCCGCCTCCTGTTCTTCGAACGGAACGCCCTGGCGGATCTGTACCGCGAGCATCAGGCCCAGGAGAACCAGCCCGGCCCCGACGGCCGACGGCAGGAAGCCGGGACCGATGTAGGCGTATTGGTCGAACTGGGGAAGCTCCGCTGCCTTAAGAAGGACAATGGCTCCCCAGCCCACGGTGCCTGCGGCGATCCAGTAGGGGCGTTCCGTCATTTTTTCATCCTTTCAGGACGGGGCGGTTTACTGGACCAGCCCGGCTTCTTTCAGGATTTCGCCGATGCGCGTCTTTTCGGTCTCAAGGAAGGCAGCGAAGTCGTCACCGGCAAGGAAGGCGTCTTCCCAGCCCTGCTTCGCCAGGATGTCCTTCCACGCCGGACCTTCGTGCATCTTGGTGAAACGGTCGAGCCACATGGCCTTGCCTTCCGCCGACATTTCCGGCGCGCCCATGATGCCGCGCCAGTTGCCGACAACCACATTGATTCCCGATTCCTTCAGGCTCGGCGCCTCGATGCCGTCGACCTTGGCCTCCGAAGTGACGGCGATGATGCGGATGCGACCCGCATCGGCCATCGGCTTGAATTCGGACACGCCGGATACGGCGACGGTGATGGCGCCGCCGCCAAGGGCCGTCACGACCTCGGCGCCGCTGTCATAGGGGATGTAGTTCAGCGCCTTCGGGTCAAGCCCGCTTTCCTTGGCCAGAAGCGCCATGACAATATGGTCGACGCCGCCGGCAGAGCCGCCGCCGATGGAGACGCCGCCGATGTTCTCCTTCATCATCTTCACGAGGTCATCGACGGTCTGGATCGGCGAATCCGTGGCAACGGCGATGACGCCGGTGTCGTTCGTCAGCCGCACGAGGGGCGTCACGTCGCTGAGCGTGACGGGCGAGGCGTTCAAGAGAATGCCGCCGACCATGATCACGCCCATCGACATGACCGCATTGTCGTTGCCCTTGTTGGCGCCGACGAATTCGGCAAGGCCGATGGTGCCGCCAGCACCGCCCTTGTTGGTGAAGGTCGCGCCATCGGTGAAGATGCCGTCGGCGGACATTGCGTCGAACGGCATCCGGGCCGTGGCATCATAGCCGCCGCCTGCGCCGCCCGGCGCCATCACCACTGCCGGCTCTGCGAAGGCCGCGAAGCCGGTGAACGCAACGGCAACGCCTGCTGCGAGTATCTTTCTGATCATTGTTTTCCTCCCTTTTGATGCGGGCATGGCGCCCGTTTGCAGCCCGAGTGGCCACGACGACAGAGCGCCCTCCACATTTGTCGTACGAATCTACATACGACAATGCTGCGAAGCAAGCAATCGCCCTGTCGCGCGCCGGAACGGGCAACAGGGACAGACTGCGGCGAGCGCGCGGCGTTTTCAACCATTTGTCGCCTTGCGGGCCATCAATGACACGCGCGGCCCGCCTGGGCGCCCGTTTCAGTCGATCTCCAGCTCTTCCAGAAGGCAGCCCCAGCCAGCCCCGTGCATGTCGCGGTCGGTGCGTTTGCCCTGCACCACCGGGCGCGGGACCGAGAATTTGACGACGTTCAGCGCCGGGATGTCGAAGCGCTTCAGAAGCTGCCGGTCGACGCCGTAAAGCCCCGCCACTACCTCGTCCTTCAGGCTTTTGCTCACCCGCAAGAAGGTGTCGCTGTCACCGCAAAAAACGTCGATGGTCAGCCAGAAGGGGCCGGCGTTCTTTGAACGGACCTTGCTGACGATGCTTCCCAGCTCAGGCATTGCCGACCTCATGCACGTCAAGGGTGAAAGCCGCCATCGGATCGTCAAGCTCCATCACATGGTTGAGGCAGAATTCGTAGAGCGCGCCCCTTTGCATTTCCGCCGGTGAAAAGGGGAAGGCGAAGGTCGGCATCGGCTCGTCCTCGGTCAGGGGATGATGGAGGAGGTAGGGGTTCATGATCTTCGCCGCCTCGGCCGCCTGTTCCTGCGTGGGGCAGGTCAGGATGCCAAGGATGCCGACCTCGACCGGAACATCACGACGGTTCTCCAGCGTGCCGAGCGTCGCATCCATGCCGATCAGCCGGATATCGACGTCGAAGTCACCGGGCGAAAGGCCCATCCGCGCCTCGATCTTGGCGCGCACCTTTGCCGCGACATCGGCGGCCCATTCCCGCGCGTTCTGCACGTAACGCCGGTCGCGCATCACCGCGAGACCGACCGACTGGTGGCCGACGACCCGTGCGCCCTCAAGCTTGACCGTGTAGCGCCCCTTCACCCATTTCGAGCCTTCGACCCGTACCCGGCGCTTGTCGAGCGGCTGGTAGTCGGACCCGGTGACATCGAGATGCCCGCCCGGTTCATGGAGAATGAAGGGGTCGGAATTTTCGTAAAGCATATGCGCCGAAACGGTGTAAGGCGTAGCCGCCGCTTCGGGCGCCATCGGCTCGACGGTGAAACCCGCCGCGTCAAAGTCGATCTGGATCACGCCGGAGTTCGGATGCGTGGTGGCGAGCGCCCCGCATTCGCCGATCTTGGCGCCGTGCCAGGCGGCACCCGGATGGTCGCCGCGCAGGATCGGCAGCGCGGCGATGATCGCGGTATCCGTGGTGCGCCCGGCGATGACGATATCGGCTCCGGTCGCCAGCGCCGCCGCGACCTGCTCAACCCCGGCGAGGGCGACGATGTTGCTGCAATCGTCGATGATCGCTTCGGACACCTCCGGTGCGGCCGGCAGGGCGCGGAGCCGGCCATCCGCCAGCGCTGCCTTGACCCGCCCCTTCGGCTGGCCGGAGCGGATGGTGGCCACCCGGACCTGCATCCCTTCTTCCGCCGCAATCTCCCGCGTGATGCCCAGAAGCCAGTCCACCGTCTGATCCGCGCCGCAGGTTCCCGCCGTGCCGATCACCAAGGGCACCCCGGCTTTCGCCCGCGCCTGCATCAGTTCGCGCCATTCCACCTTCGTCGAGGCGCGGGAGTATTTCGACACGCCGCGCCCCAGATAGGACGGGCCGCTGTCGGTCGATCCGCCGTCGATGGCGATGATGTCGGGCCCATTGGCAAGGCCGCGTTCAAGTGCGCCCCGGTCATAGCCAAGGCCAAGCGCCCCCGCAGGGATCAGAACCCGGGTCATCAGCGTACCTCCTTGATCCGTTTCAACAGTTCACCGCTGAAATGCGGCTCAGAACATCTCGGCCCGCGCCTTGCGGTCCTTGGCCTTGCCGAGATGGGCGAACATCAGATCCGCCGCCAGCCCGGTATCGCCTGCATCGAGCGCATCGAGAATGCCCATATGTTCGGCATTCTGACCCCGGACCTGATCGGTGTTCAAGGTCTGGCGGTATTCGACGAGGCGGCGAAGCTGGTTGAGCTTCTGGACGGAGGAGAGAAGGAAGCGGTTGCCGGAAAGCTCCGCCAGCCCTTCGTGAAACTCGGAATTCGTCTCGAAAAGCTCCATCTGGCTCAGCTTCTGCCAGCCGCCTTCGGCAATCATGGTCTGCCGGCGCCTGAGGTCCGCCAGAATGTTCCGATCCAGCCGGAACGATGGCGAGCGCAGGCCGTGCGTCTCGATCACCTGCCGAAGCTCGTAGCATTCGCGGTACGCTTCGACCGAATCGATCAGCGCCGCGAAGGTCCAGCCCCGTCCCTCGTTCCGTTCGATCCAGCCCTCGCCGGAAATACGGGTCAGCACCCGGCGGAGCGCCAGCCGCGAGATGCCGTAGCGGCGCATCAGGTCGTTTTCGCTGACACGGTCGGGAAGGTGTTTCGACAGGCGTTCATCCGCGATCTTCAGGTAGATCGCCTCGTCGGAGGTCTCATCTGCGGGCGGCGCGGCGTCGGCCTGGGCCAGCCCCGGATCGCAGAGAAAGAAGCCCTTGTTCGGCACCTTTTGCAGGATACCCTGTTCGGCAAGGATGCCCAGCGCGGACCGGATCGGCTGGCGCGAGGTGCCAAGGATGTCCTGCAGGCCCGCTTCGGTCAGATGCGCGCCCTCGGCCATGTCCGAGGTGCGGATGTGGCGGATGATGCGATCCGCGAGGGAGCGGTGGAGCTCGTTCATGACCGGCACAGGAATGGCATTATGTTCCGATAAACGACAACGGCCCCCGATTCAATCCAGCACTGCCGCCGCGACCCTTTCGGCAAAGGCGCGCGTCCCGAGCTGCCCGCCAAGGTCGCTCGTCCGCGTCCCGGCATCGGCGACCACCCTATCAAGCGCGGCCATGATTTCCGTCCCGGCCGCAGCGAGGGCCGGCTGCCGTCGCTTTTCGCCCAGCCATTCAAGGAGCATCCCCGCCGAGCCGATCAGCGAGGCGGGATTGGCGATGTCGCGCCCCGCAATGTCCGGGGCGGAGCCGTGCTGCGCCTGCGCCATGGCGATCTCATCCCCGGCATTGACGGAGGCGGCAAGGCCGAGGCTGCCGGAAAGCTCGGAGGCGAGGTCCGAGAGGATATCGCCGAACATGTTGGTGGTGACGATCACGTCGAAGGCCTCGGGCCGGCGGACCAGATGGGCGCAGGCGGCGTCGATGATCAATTCGTCATAGGCCACGTCCGGATAACGCGCCGCCACCTCGCGGCAACAGGCCAGGAAGAGGCCGTCGGTGATCTTCAGCACATTGCCCTTGTGGACCGCCGTCACCTTCCGTCGCCGCGTCATCGCCCCGGCGAAGGCAGCCTCGGCGATGCGCAGGGACGCCTTCCGGGTGATGCGGCGCATCGCAAGTGTCACATCCGCCGTCACCTGCAACTCCCCCGGCCCGGTTTCCATGCAGCGGTCGGCATAGAAGCCTTCGGTATTCTCGCGGTAGATCACAAGGTCGAATGTCGCCCCCGTACGCGAGGGCAGCCCGGCCCTTGTCCGCGCCGGACGGATGTTGGCGTAAAGGTCGAGCCGCTTGCGAAGTTCGCCGGACGGGTTCAGCCCCCCGGCCTCGCGCGGCGGATAGTCCATATGGGACACCGGCCCAAGGATCAGCGCATCCGCCGCCCGCGCCGCCGCGAAGGCGGCCTCCGGCAGTGTCGAGCCCTGTGCGTTCAGCGCACCGAAACCGATGGCGATCTCGGCGAAGTCGAAGCCAAGCCCGTGCTTCCGGTCCGCTGCCTGAAGCACCGTCCTTGTCGCTGCGGTGATCTCCGGGCCGATCCCGTCGCCGGGAAGGAAAGCGATCTTCATGGCAGGCCTCCGCCTGTTCAGTGGATCTAGTTATGTCTTTTATATGTACAAACGACAATTTTGCAAGTCCCGGACTTGCGGCATACTGTCGGGCAGGCACATCGGAGGGACGGAAATGGAGATCACTCGCGCAGGCACCACCCCGTCGCGACAGGGGCCGACCGAATGGTTCACCGGCACCGTCCGCCTCGAGAGCCTGATGAATAGCCACGACCCCGCGCGGGTGCAGGGTGTCACCGTCACCTTCGAACCCGGCGCGCGCACCAACTGGCATACCCACCCGCTCGGCCAGACCCTGATCGTGACCGCTGGCCTTGGCCGCGCGCAGCGCTGGGGCGGCCCGGTCGAGGAGATCCGCCCCGGCGACGTGGTCTGGTTCGCCCCCGGCGAAAAGCACTGGCACGGCGCGGGCACGGCGACAGCGATGACCCACATCGCCGTACAGGAAGTCCAGGACGGCCGCGCGGTCGACTGGCTGGAGAAGGTCAGCGACGCGGATTACGGCGTCTGACCACCCTTCTCCTCCTTCACCCGGAACACGGCGAGGTATAGCGCCGGGGCGAAGACGAGGGTGATGACGGTCCCGGCGATGATGCCGCCCATCATCGCATAGGCCATCGGCCCCCAGAAGATCTGCCGCGAGATCGGGATCAGCGCGAGGCTCGCCGCTGCCGCGGTGAGGAGGATCGGCCGCGCGCGGGCGTCCGAGGCCTCGAAGACCGCGGTCCAGGCGGAATGGCCGCGCGCCCTTAGCACCTCCACCTCGTCGATGAGGATGATGGAGTTGCGGATCAGGATGCCGATCAGCGCGAGGACGCCCAGGATGGCGACGAAGCCCAGAGGCGCGCCCGAAGGCACCAGCGCCGCGACGACGCCAATGAGGCCAAGCGGCGCCACGCAGATCACGACGAAGGCGAGCCGGAAGCTCTGCATCTGGATCATGATAAGCGTCAGCATGATGAGGATCATCAAGGGCACCACGGCGGCAATCGGCGCCTGGCTGTCGGCTGAGCTTTCGACGGTGCCGCCGACAACAGCCTCGTAGCCGGGCGGCAGCGCGGCGTTGAAGGCGTCGACCTGTTCCTTCAGCGCGGCGACGATGGTCGCGGGCTGGTCCTTGGTGGTGATCGCCGCCTTCACCGTCACGGTCGGCATCCGGTCGCGCTGGTGGATCACCGGCTGCTCGGTCCCGTAGCTGAAGGTCGCGACAGAGCGAAGCGGGATCGCGCGCCCGTCGCCGGTCGACAGCTGAAGGTCGGGCAAGGCCTCGACGATCTCACGCGACTGGGCATCGCCGCGGGCGATGATGTCGACGAGATAGGCGTCGTCGCGAAGTTCCGTGACGGGCACACCGGCATAGATCGCGTTCAGTCCCGCCGCGATGTCGCGCTGGGTGATGCCCATTTGCCGGGCCTTGTCCTGCAAGATGTCGACCCGGACGACCCGCGCCGGCTCGTTCCAGTCCATGACGATGTATTTCAGCCGCGGGTCCGAGGCGACGATCGCTGTCAGGTCGCGGGCCTTGTCCCTCAGCGTTTCGAGGTCGGGGCCGGACATGCGGTATTGCACGGGGCGGCCGACCGGAGGGCCGATCTCCAGAAGCTTCACGTAGATGTCGATTCCGGGAAACTCGTTTTCGGCGATGCCCCTCAGCTTCAACTGAAGCGCGTTCCGCGCCTCGACCGAGGGCGTCAGGATCACGATCTGACCGACGTTCGGTTCCGGCGTCATCACGTCATAGGAGAGGATGAACCGCGGCGCGCCGCGACCGACATAGGACGACCAGTAAAGCACGTTCTCATCATCGGTCAGGTAGCCCTCCATCCGGTCCATCTGGGCCTTGGTCTCGGTGATCGAGGCGTTCTGCGGCAGGGTGAAATCCAGCACCAGTTCTGGCCGGTCGGAGCTTGGGAAGAACTGTTGTTCGACAAAACGCATGCCGAAGATCGACAGTGCGAAGGTGGCGACGGTCAGCGCGATGGTCAGCCAGCGGTGCCGCATGGCCCAAAGAAGTACAGCGTGGAACATCCGCCGCACCCGGCCCGGTTCGGCGGAGTGATGCTTCATCTCTTTCGGCAGGAAGGTCACGCCCAGCAGCGGAGCGAAGAGGACCGCCACGATCCATGACACCAGAAGCGAGACCGCGATCACCACGAAGAGCGAAAAGGTGAACTCGCCCGCCGCCGAGGAGTTGAGGCCGATGGGGATGAAGCCCGCCACCGTCACCAAAGTTCCCGACAGCATCGGGAAGGCTATGGAAGTCCAGGCGTAGGAGGCGGCACTCGTCAGGCTCTCGCCCTTTTCCAGCCGCGAGATCATCGTCTCGATGGCGATCATCGCGTCATCGACCAGAAGCCCGAGCGCGATGATGAGCGCACCGAGCGAAATCCTCTGCAGGGTGAAGCCGGTGTATTCCATCACCACGAAGGTGATGGCGAGAACGAGGGGGATGGTCAGCGTCACCACCAGCCCGGCGCGCATCCCGAGCGAGATGAAGCTGACGGCAAGGACGATCAGCACGGCTTCGAGGAGCGCCTGAAGGAAATGGCCGACCGCTTCGTCAACCGCATGGGGCTGGTTCGCCACCTGATGGATCTCGATGCCCACCGGCAGGTCGGCCTCGGCCGTGGCCATGACCTTTTCCAGTTCCTTCCCGAAGTCGACGATGTTGGCGCCCTGCCGCATCCCGACGGCGAGGCCGACCGCCTCTTGCCCCCGGTAGCGGAAGAGTTCCGCCGGCGGGTCTTCGTAGCCGCGCCGGATATCTGCCACGTCGGTCAGCCGGAAAAAGCGGTCTCCGACACGCAGGTTGATGTCCTCAAGGCTCTCGGTGCCGGAAAACTGCCCGCCGATCCTGACGACCACACGTTCCGGCCCGGCTTCGATCACGCCCGAAGGCACGATGGCGTTCTGGGCGGCAAGCGTCGCCTGCACCGCCTGCTGGTTCAGGCCAAGCGCCGCGAGACGGTCGGTGGAGAATTCGAGATAGATCACCTCGTCCCGGGTGCCGAAAATCTCGACCTTGCCGGCATCGGGCAGCGCCTGCACCGCGCGCCGCACGGTTTCGACGCGGTCGCGCACCTCGCGCGGGGAAAACCCGTCCGAAGTGAAGGCATAGATGTTGCCGAAGACGTCGCCGAAACTGTCGTTGAACTGGAAGCCCACGAATTCGGCCGGAAACTCCGGCCGGATGTCGGCCATCATGTTGCGGACCTTCTGCCAGATGCGCGGCAGTTCCTTTGCATCCGTCGTCGGCAGCAGCTCAAGATAGACGATGGCGGTTCCGGGCCGGGTGACGGAGCGGGTGAAATCCAGCTCGTCCAGATCCTCGAGCTTCTTCTCGATCCGGTCGGTGACCTGGGTCAGCGTCCGCTCGACATCGGCGCCGGGCATGGAGGCGGAGATGATCATGGTCTTGATCGCGAAGTTCGGGTCTTCCTCGCGGCCGATGGCGAAATAGGCCATCACGCCGGCAAGGATCGACACGATCATCAGGAACCAGACGAAGGACCGGTGCTTCAAGGCCCAGTCGGAAAGGTTGAACGTGTTCATTCTGTGATCCGCGGGCCGACAAGCTGGCCGTCCTGAAGGGAATGGATGCCACGGGTGACGACCTCGTCACCGGGACGGAGGCCTGAAGTCACGAGGACGAAATCGCGGAAGCGGACGCCCAGCGCCACGGGGGCGCGGCGGACGCTGTTCGCGGCCCGGTCCACCACCCAGACGGCGGGAGCCGCGTCGGGATCGAGAACCGCGCCCATCGGCAGGACGATGGAGGACTTTTCCCCGACGACCGGGGTGACATTGGCAAGGGCGCCCAGCCGGAAGGCGGCGGGTGGCGCCTGCAGGATCAGATGCGCGCGCCGGGTACGGGTGTTGCGCTCGGCCACCGGGTCGATCCGGTCAAGGATCGCGCGCACCGAGACCGCGCTGTTGGCGACAAGGCGGGCGACGAACTCCTGACCGTTTCGCGCCGCTGCGGCGTCTTCCTCGCTCAGGTCGATCACGATCTCGCGTTCGGCGGTGCCGGAAAGCTGCAGGACGGGTTGGCCCGCGCTCAAGGATGCGCCCGGCTCCTGATAGATCGTCGTCACCACGCCGTCCCATGGCGCCTTCAGCGTTGCCAGCGCGCGCATATCGGCAGCGCGTGCCTGCGCGGCCTCGGCCTGCTCAAGCCGGGCGTCCGCAGCAACAAGGGCGCGTTCCGCGTCGTCGAGCCGGGTCTGCGCACCGACCCCGCGCACCACCAGTTCGCGGGCGCGGTCGCGCGCATCGCGGGCGGAATTCCTTTGCGCCGTCGCCACGGCGATGCCGGCGTCAGCGGTGCGCAGGTCGGCCTCAAGAACTTCGGGGTCGAGCCGGGCAAGTATCTCGTCCCGCGCCACGACATCGCCACGCTCCACAGGGCGCGCGGCGATGGTGCCGCCCATCGGGAAACCGAGGTCAACCTCGACCTTTGCCGCGACCGTGCCGATGAAGCTGACCGCAAGCTCGCCCGAGGGCGCCACAATCTCGGACACGACCGGACGCGGCGGGGCGTCGGCCGCGGGCGCGGCTTCTTCAGCCGCAGCAGGGACCGCGAAGGCAAGGATGAGGAAGGTCCAGCGCATCATTCCGCCTCTCCTGCGGCACGGACCACCCGACCGGGATAGAGAAGCTGCGCCCCGTGACCGACGACGAAGTCACCCTTGCCGATGCCGCCCGAAAGCACGATCGAGCCGGACTGGTAGCTTTCGACCGTCACAGGCGTCAGCGCGACCGACTTGGTGGCCGGATCGACTTTCCAGACCGCCGGCCCGGCGGCAGTGGCCGAAAGCACGGCATAGGGCAGGACGATCCTCTTTTCCCCCGCCATCATGGCGGTGCCGCGCACCGCTTCGCCATAGGAAAGTCCGGGCGGCGGATCGGCGATGGTCAGCGTCACCGCCACCGTTCCCGTCACCGGATCGACGAGCGGCGAGACTTCGCTGACCGTGCCGATAAACTCCTGCGCCGGATCGGAAAGACGCGACATGCGCACGGTCTTTTCCGGTATCTGACCGGTCAAAAGCACCTCCGGCACCTCGAATGCCGCTTCCATCCCGTTCGAGAGGGCAAGTTCCAACACCGGCTGTGCCGCACCAACGACCTGCCCCGCCTCGGCCATGCGGTCGGTAACGGTTGCATCCTGTGGCGCCTTCAGTTCGGTGTCGTTCAACGCCTTTCGCGCCCGGTCAAGATCGGCTCTGGCCTGCGCCAGCACGCCGGCCTTGATCTGGAGCGCGTCCTCGGCCGCGTCGCGGGCCGCGCGGGTCGTTGCGCCCTGCTGAAGAAGCGCATCGGCGCGGGTGAAATCGGCGTTGGCCTGCTGGCTGTCGGCCCGCGCGGTCGCAAGCCCCGCCTCGGCGGACCGCAGCGCCTGTTCCTGCTGCACCGGATCGAGCCGCGCCAGAAGCGCGCCCAAAGTCACCTTCTGGCCTTCCTCGACAAGGATTTCCACCACCCGCCCGGCAATCGGGAACGAGGCAACGACCGAGTCGCTCGCCCGGATCTCGCCAGTCAGGGAATGCTCCACCCGCATTTCGACCGGCTCTGCGGTGATGATCTCGACGGCCAGCGGCTCCATCGTGCTTGCGGTTTGGGCCACAAGGACCAGTCCGGTCGCCATCAGACCGGCATTCAATACCAAGCGCAGCATGACACCCCCCACGGACCGCTGATTCGGCCGCCGTTTGCGCAATCATCTCCGCAACGGAAATCGGGCGCAATATCTGAACAGATGAGTTCAGTTTTGGTGACGTGGGGTCAAATGGCGCGGGTAAAGCGGCCCCGGCAGGCCCAGTTCAGGATTCGCCCGTCGGTCGCGACCGGCCGCGCCAGGCTTTGCCGGGCCGGGTCGCGGCCATGTCGAATTCCTGGAAGTGGTCGCCAAGTGCAATCATCTCGTCGAACCGCTTCCTGGAAGCGGCACCGAGACGGTCGGCAGTAAAATGGATCAGAAGGTTGGCGGCAACCGCGAGCGATGCCGCCGAATCCCAGACCGTGTTGACGTAGGTGTTCATCTCCAGCACGTCATCAGTGAATTCGCGGGCCCAATGGCTGTAGCGGTCGGTCATGATGACGAGGGGAATGCCGAACTCCACCGCCTTCCGCGCCAGAAGCACGCCCTTGCGGGCATAGGCTGCGGTATCGACCATGAAAATCAGCGAGGTGGCCGGATCGCTTTCCAGCACCTCGGCAAAGACGCCTGCCGAACCAACGGCAAAGCGCACGCCGGAGCGCACGTATTTCAGCCGGCTGGCGAAATCCATGGCGACGCCCTGGGTTGCCTGGAAACCGACAACATGGATCAGGGGCGTATCTGCAAGCCGCGTCACGATCCTTTCCCAGCCCGGCGTCGTCGCCATCTCATAGGCGCGGCGCACGGCCATCAGCTCGCTCTCAAGGCTTTTGGCCAGCGTCCCGACATCCGTGGACCGTTCGGAGAAGCGCACCGCCACGTCGTCGAGGATGGTTGCATCTGCCGAGGGGGCGGGGCGGAACTGTTCCTTGAGGTCGCGGAGGTTCGCGTAGCCAAGACTGCGAAGGAACCGGATCAGGGTCATCTCGCTGACGCCGCTGGCGGCGGCGATCTGGGCGCCGGTGTTGAAGTGGAGCATGTCGAGGTTATCGCGCATCCAGGCGGCGATGGCGCGCTCGGACGGGGTCAGGTTCCCCTCCCGCGCATTCAGGGCCTGAAACAGCGCCTCATGTGCTGGTCGCAAACCCTCGCCCACATCACGCCCTTTCGGCCATGGCCTGATCCATGTCGGGCGCCGCCGCGATCAGATCGCGGGTGTATTCCGTCGACGGAGAGGCAAAGAGATCGGCGGTGGCGCCGGTCTCCACAAGGCGGCCGCCCTGGAACACCGCCACCCGGTCGCAGAATTTGCGCACCACCGTGAGATCATGGCTGATGTAGATCACGGTGAGGTCATGTTCCTTGCGCAGTCGGGTCAGGAGCCGGAGTATTTGCGCCTGCACCGTCACGTCAAGCGCCGATGTCACCTCGTCGGCAATCAGAAGCCGCGGCGACAGGGCGAGCGCACGGGCAATGCCGACACGCTGGCACTGGCCGCCCGAAAGCGCGCGCGGGCGGCGGGTGGCAAAACTGCGCGGCAGTTCGACCATGTCCATCAGTTCCAGCGCCCGCTCCATGGCGGCGGATTTGCTGGCAAGGCCGTGGCGCCAGATCGGCTCGGCGATGGTCTGCTGCGCGGTCATCCGGGGGTTGAGGCTGTCGAACGGGCTCTGGAACACCATCTGGACGGCCCGGCGGTAGGCGGTCAGGTCGGCGCCCGAAAGGTCGGCGACGGATTTGCCCTCGAACATGACGCGGCCACCGGTCGGGGTGATGAGGCGCACGATGGTCCGCGCCACGGTCGACTTGCCGGAGCCGCTTTCGCCGACGATGCCGAAGCATTCGCCCTTGCGGACGGAAAGGTTGACGCCGTCGACCGCGCGGACGATGCCGCCGCCCGAACGGGTCGGGAAATGAACGGCCACATCCTTCAGGTCGACCAGTCCGGCAGGCGCCTCTTGCGGTTCCGCCATCTGCGGCAGGCGGCCGGGCTGGGCGCCGATCAGAAGGCGGGTGTATTCATGCTGCGGGTTGGTCACCACGTCACGGACCGGGCCGGATTCAATCACCTCGCCGCCGCGCATGACGATCACGCGGTCGCAGATCTCGGCGATGACGCCGAGATCATGCGACACCAGCGCCATGGTGAGGCCGCTTTCGCGGTTGAGGTCGCGCAGAAGCTGGAGGATGCCCGCCTGCACCGTCACGTCGAGCGCGGTGGTGGGTTCGTCGGCCAGCAGAAGGCGCGGCTTGCAGGCCAGCGCGGAGGCGATCAGGACGCGCTGTTTCATGCCGCCGGAAAGCTGGTGCGGCCAGGCATCCATGCGCGAGGCCGCATCGCGGATGCGCACGGATTCGAGAAGCTTCAGCGCCTCGGCCCTCGCTTCGGCGGCAGAGAGGCCAAAGTGAAAGCGCAGGGGTTCGGCGACATGGTCGCCAATGGTCATCAGCGGATCGAGGTGGGAGGCCGGGTTCTGGAAGATCATCGAGATCTCGCGCCCGCGTACCGCCTGGATCTCTGCCGGGCCGGACAGATCGCGGCCATCGTAGATCATGCGCCCGCCGATGGTCGCGCGGCGCGGCAGCAGGCCGAGAAGCGCGCGGCAGGTCACCGACTTGCCGGAGCCGCTTTCGCCGACGATGCCGAGGATCTCACCGGGCTTGAGGTCGAAGCTGACGTTGCGGACGGCCGCGACCGGGCCCTTCTCGCTCGGGAAGGTGACCGAAAGTCCCTGGACTGAAACGAGGCTCATGACGAAACCCTCAGGCGGCGCGACAACCCGTCGCTGACGAGGATGAAGCCAAGGCTGAGTGTCACCATGGCGATGCCGGGAAAGAGACAGATCCACCAGGCCTGAAGGACATAGGGCTGGCCGTCGGCGATCATCACGCCCCATTCGGCCGTCGGCGGCTGGGCGCCAAGGCCGAGGAAGCCAAGCGATGCACCGGCGAGAATGACCATCACCGCGTCGGTCCAGGCATAGATGGTGATCGAGCCGAGGACGTTCGGCAGCACATGGCGAAGGATGATGACGAAGTCGGAAAACCCGAGTGCGCGGGCAGCCTGCACATATTCCAGCCGCTTGACGACCAGAACCTCGGCCCGGACGAGGCGGGCATAGGCGACCCAGGCCACCAGCGCGAGGGCAATGATGTAGTTGACGAGGCCGGGCCCAAGGACGCCGACGATGGCGATGACAAGGATGAAGAACGGAAAGGCCACGGTGATGTCGAGAATGCGCATCAGGATCGTGTCGGTCAGGCCGCCGAAATAGCCGGCGATCAGGCCAACGGTCACCCCGACGACAAGCGGCGCGATGACCCCGGCGAAGCCCATCCATATGTCGATCCGCGCCCCATATATGACGCGCGAGAAGACATCGCGGCCAAGGTGATCGGTGCCGAACCAATGCACGCCATCGGGCGGTGCCAGCATCGCCACCAGATCGAGCGCATTCGGATCATAGGGCGCGAAAACCCCGGCGCCGACGGCTGCGATCAGCCAGGCTAGAAGCAGCGCCGCGCCCAGCGCCGCCTCGATCGTCCCGTGGCGAAAACGCGGGGCGGCGGGGTGGACGGATGCGGTTGAGGCGAGGTCGGTCATTCGGAAGTCCTCGGGTCGATGGCGGCCGTGAAGATGTCGATGGCGAGGGTGATCGCAACGGTGGCGATGGCATAGACGAGGGTCAGGCCCTGGATGACGAAGTAGTCGCGCCCAAGGACCGAGCCGACCATCAGCGCGCCAAGGCCGGGGACGGCATAGACGATCTCCACCACGACCGATCCGCCGATCAGGAAGGCAATCATCACGCCGAGAAGGTTCAGCGTCGGCAGCACCGAATTGCGCAGGATGTGGCGGCGGAAGATATAGCCCTCGGGCAGGCCCTTGGCGCGGCTCGCGGCGACGTAATCCGCCTCGGTCTGTTCGATCAACGCGGCGCGCAGGTTCCGCGTAAGTAGCGGCGCGAGCCAGAGCGACGTGGATACGGCTGGCAGGAACAGGTGGTGGAGATGTTCGACAAAGCCGTCACCATAGCCCGAGACCGGAAACCAGCCGAGCTTGACGCCGAAGTACCGCGCGAAGAGGACGCCGAGCCAGAACACCGGGATCGTCATCCCGAGGATGGAGATGACGCGGATAAGCTGGTCAGGCCAGCGGCCTTCGTTGCGCGCAGCGATCACTGCCATCAGGATCGTGGCCGGCAGCGCGATCACCAGCACATAGGCCACCAGGAACAGGGTACGCGGCAGGTATTGCAGCACAAGGTCGAGGACCGGAATGCGGAACTTCAACGACTGCCCGAGATCGCCGGTGAGCGTATTGCCGATATAGGAGAGGTATTGCGCCCAGATCGGCCGGTCGAGGCCCCATTCCTGGCGCATTGCGGTGACCGCTTCCTCGGTGGCGCGGGGACCAAGGACCATCCGCACCGGATCACCGGGGATCATCATGATGAGGAAGAAGCTGACAAGGCTGATGCCGATCAGCACCGGCACGATCTGCAGGAGCCTGCGGCCGATGAAGGAGATGCTGTTCATTCCGCCCCCTGAGGCATTGGCCCAAGCCTGGCCTTTCACATGGCGATGCGCCGGGGGCGGACCCCCGGCGCATCCCTATGGTCACTGCGTGATTTCCGCGCCTTCAAGCGTCCACTGCAGCGCAGGGGTCATGCGAAGGCCGGTCAGCTTCTTGCTGTAAGCGTTCGCAAAGGGCGGGTAGTAAAGCGGGATGTCGGCAACCTCGGTCGTGGTGATACGCTGGATATCGGCGTAGATCTGGGCACGCTTGGTCTCATCGAGTTCGGCGGCGCCGGCCTCGACCAGCTTGTCCACTTCGGGGTTGGCGTAGTTCGTGTAGTAGGCCTTGTTGCCGCAGGTGCCGCAGACCGCCCAGCGCACGGCGAGGTCGGGATCGGTGGTCTCGTTGTACCACCAGGTCGGCGTCGCGTCGTAGTCGCCTTCGGTGAGGCGGGTCCAGAAGGTGCCCGCATCGGTCTTTTCGATCTTCGACTTGATGCCGATCTGGCCCCAGAGCGCCTGCATCAGGACCGCCTGCTTTTCGCGCTCGGGTTCATCGGTGATGAGGATGGTAATCTCGCGTCCGTCGTAGCCCGATGCATCCAGCGCAGTCTTGGCCGCCGCAGGATCGAAGCCATTCACCTTCAGCTCCGGGTCGTAGAACTTCAGGGCGTTCGGCAGCGTGCTGTTGGCCGGCGTCGCCGCGCCAAAGGTCACTGCGTTCGACATGGCAACGGTATCAAGCGCCATCGCCGCGGCCTGCCGGCCCTCAAGCGTGTCGAAGGGCGGGCGGGTGTGGTTCATCAGGACGATGTAGATCACCGTCGAAGGCTCAAGCGGCATCTCGATGCTCTCGTTCGCTTGAACCTCGGCCACCTGCGACCAGGGAATCTCGCGCGCTGCATCAAGCTCGCCCGACAGCATCATCGAGACGCGGGTATTCGAATCGGCGACCTCGATCAGCTCGGCACCTTCGTTCTTCGGGTAGCCCTCGCGCCAGTAGTTCGGATTCGGAGCAATGAGCAGACGGTCGTTCGGCACCCATTTCTCGACCATGTAGGGACCGGAGGTCACGACGTTCTCAACAAAAGCCTTTTCGCCGCGCGCCTCGACATCCTTTTTCGAGACGATGCCGATGTTGAAGACCTCAAGGTTGCCGAGGAACGGCGCGAAGGCGCTCTTGAGGGTGAGTTTCACGGTCTTGGCATCGACCGCCTCCGCCTTGTCGAGCATCTGCATCGGCGCAGGATAGGCCGAATCCGGCGTGTCGCGGACTCGGAGGAGGGAGAAGACCACATCATCGGCGGTGATCGCGTCGCCGTTCGAGAATTTCGCATCCCTGAGCGTCAGCGTGACGACCGTGCCGTCCGGGGCCACTTCCCACTTTTCGGCGAGAGCCGGCGCCAGCGCCCTGGTCTCATCGACCCGCAAAAGGCGGGAGTAGAGCTGGCCGAAGGTCTCGATACTGCCGGCGTTGGCCGACCGGATCGGGTCGAGCGTGGTGGTGGGGTAGGGCGAGCCGATGCGGATCTTTTCCGCCATGGCAGGGCCGGCACAGACCAGCGCCACGGCCGCGGCCGTCAGAAGATGTCCCAAACGTAGTGGCATTCGATGCTCCCAGTCGTGTCCAGATTCTTATGTTGTCTTTATATCATGCCGCAAGTAATGTTATAAATCTATAGCAATCTTCTCGACACAATCATGGAGCTCTGAGATGGCGAAGAAACGTGCCCGGGACCTTGGTCTCGACGTTCCAGGTGTGCCCGGCCCGCTGAATGCGATCACCGACGTGCCGGGGGTCGAGGTGGGTCTGACCACGATCATCTCGGGCGACGGACCGCTGCAAACGCCGAATGGCCCGGTGCGCACCGGCGTCACCGCGATCCTGCCGCGCGGCCATGACAATGAGCTAAGCCCAGTCTGGGCCGGGATTTATGCGCTGAACGGCAATGGCGAGATGACCGGCTCGCACTGGATCAAGGACGGTGGCTATTTCTACGGGCCGGTCCTCATCACCAATACCCAGTCGGTCGGCATGGCCCATCACGCGGCGGTCGGCTGGATGATCGACCACTACCCCGAGATCAAGGAAGGTCACATCTGGTGCATGCCGGTGGTCGCGGAAACCTATGATGGCTGCCTGAACGACATCAACGGTCGCCACGTGAAGGAAGAGCATGTCCGGGCGGCGATTGATTCGGCCAAGGGCGGCGCAGTGGAGGAAGGCGCCGTCGGCGGCGGCACCGGCATGATCGCCTATGAGTACAAGGGTGGCACCGGCACCGCCTCGCGCAAGGTCGGCGATCATACCGTCGGCGTTCTGGTCCAGGCCAACCACGGCATCCGCGACTGGCTGACCGTCTTCGGCACCCGTGTCGGCCACCTGATGCGCGACGACCTTCTTTTTGAGCGGGAGCGCGGCTCGATCATCGTCGTCGTCGCAACCGATGCGCCGATGATGCCGCACCAATTGCAACGCCTCGCCCGCCGCGCCGCCATCGGCATCGGCCGCAACGGTACCCCCGGCGGCAACAACTCCGGTGACATCTTCCTTGCCTTCAGCACTGCCAACCGGCGGAGCCGGGATTCGATGGAGACGGGTGTGCTCAGCTTCGACTGGCTCAGCGACAATGACTTCGATCCCTATTACCTCGCCGCCGTCGAGGCGACCGAGGAAGCGGTCATCAACGCCATGCTCGCCGCCGAGGATTTCCAGGTGCTGAAACCCGCCGGCAAGACCTGCCGTGCGATCCGGCCCGAGGCCCTGCTCGCCGCCATCGCGCAGGCGAAAAGCGGCGCTTGAGGGCCGCGGTGGCCGGGGAAAAAGGCTCTGCACAGGGGTTGTGCGCTGGTCGGCATGGAAATCCGGCCAGTTCTGCACGACTTTGGAGGCAGCAAAGACGGAGCCGCAGATGAACCCGCATCCTTTCCTTCACCCTGCCCCGACCGCCAGCGCGCTGCGCTGGCCCCATCAGCTTCAGAGGGGGGTTCGCCATGGGCAGGCTTGAACGCGGGGTCTGGCAGGACGTCTGGTATGACACGGCGAACACCGGCGGGCATTTCCAGCGCAGCACTACGAGCTGGCGGAACTGGATCACCCCCAACGGGGCGCCGGGACCGACCGGCACCGGCGGCTTTGCCGCCGAAAGCGGGCGCTATCACCTCTACGTCTCTTACGCCTGTCCCTGGGCGCACCGGACGCTGATCTTCCGCGCGCTGAAGGGACTTGCGCCGCATATCGGTGTCTCCTCCGTCCATCCCGACATGCTGTCGGAAGGGTGGGAGTTCCGCAGCGATTTTCCGGGCGCCACCGGCGACGTTCTTTTCGCCCTGCCCTATCTGCGCGACATCTACCTGAAGGCCGACCCGGTGGCATCGGGCCGCGTCACGGTGCCAGTCCTCTGGGACAAGAAGGGCGGCACCATCGTTTCGAACGAAAGCGCCGAGATCATCCGCATGTTCAACTCGGCCTTCGACGGGCTGACCGGGATGCGCAACGACTTCTACCCCGAGGCGCTGCGAGAAGGCATCGACGCGCTGAACGACCGGATCTATGACGGCTTCAACAACGGCGTCTACCGCGCTGGCTTCGCCACCTCGCAGGCGGCCTATGACGAGGCAGTTGCAGGCGTCTTCGCCTCGATGGACTGGATAGAGGATCATCTGGCGCGGAACCGCTACCTCGCCGGCGATCGCGTGACCGAGGCCGACTGGCGGCTTTTCACCACGGCTGTCCGCTTCGATACGGTCTACCACACCCATTTCAAATGCAACCGCGCCTGGCTTCGGGAATACCCCAACCTCTGGGCCTGGACGCGCGAGATGTACCAATGGCCGGGCGTCGCCGAGACTGTGCATTTCGACCATATCGTGCGGCATTATCACTACAGCCACGCCACGATTAACCCCTACCGCATCCTGCCGATCAATCCCGCGATCGACTGGCAGGCGCCGCATGGCCGCGACCACCTGTAGGCGCGAGCCCTTCCGGCCTGAGGCTCAGCGCGCCTCCATCTCCCATGGCTTGCCGCCCTCCAGTTCGGCTGCGAGATGGTCGATGAGGGCGCGGAGCTTGGCCGGCATCGGCGATATCGGCGGCCAGACCGCCAGCACCGGAAGCGTCCGGGTCTCCTGATCGGCAAGCACCTGCCTGAGCTGCCCTTCGGTGATCGCCCGAGCCGCGACGAACTCCGGCAGGACGGCAAGGCCCAAGCCGGCCACAGCCAGATCGCGGATCGCTTCGCCGTTGTTGAGGACCAGCCGGCCCGCGACCTGCGGGGAATCGAACCTGCCACCCCGGCGGAACTGCCAGAGCTGCGCATTGGCCATGTGGCTGTAGCCGATGACCTGATGCGCGCCCAGATCGGCGGGGGCTTCCGGCACGCCGTGGCGCTCAAGATAGGCCTGACTTGCCACCACCATCGTCCGGCTTTCGCAAAGCTTGCGCTGCATCAGCGCCGCATCGCGCGCCTCGCCGATGCGGATGCCGACGTCGAAGCCCTCACGTGAAAGGTCGCGCATGCGGTCGTCATATTCGATCCGCAGTTCAAGCGCCGGATGGGCGGCGGCAAAACGCGCAAGGATCGGCGTCAGATGCATCGTCCCGAAGGACATCGGCGCGGCGATGGCAAGCGAGCCTTGCAAGGGCGCCGCCCCGTCCATCGACCAGGCGGCACTTTCCGCCGCCGCGTGCAGGTCCGCCAGCGCCGGGCGCAACCTTTCGGCCAGCCTCAGCGCCGCCTCGGTCGGGACGATCCGCCCGGCGTTGCGACGAAAGAGCGCCGCCCCCACCGCCACCTCGAAATCCGTGATGCGCTTCGAGATCACCGATTTCGACAGGTTGAGCCGGACCGCTGCCCCCGTCACGGTGCCCAGTTCCATCACCGCGAGGAAGGTCTCGATCTCATCCAGCGAATAGCGCATGGCGGCAGGATAGCCGGCGCCGTTCCGTTCGCAAGGACCGAACGCCCCGTTCGACACCCAGCCGCTGACAGGTGACGACATTTGCCCCACATTGGAGGCAACGAAAGGAGACCATCATGGACCTTACCGGCATTCACCACCTGACGGCGATCACCGCCGACGCGCCCGCCAACAACCGCTTCTACACTGAGACACTTGGCCTCAGGCGCGTCAAGAAGACCGTCAACCAGGACGACACTTCGGCCTATCACCTCTTCTTCGCCGATGGCGCCGGCAGCGCGGGATCGGACCTGACTTTCTTCGACTGGCCTGTGGGCCGCGAACGCCGCGGCACCCGCTCGATCAGCCGCACCGGCCTCAGGGTGCCGGCGGCGAGCCTTGATTACTGGGCCGGGCGGTTCAGCGACAAGAAGCTGACGGCGGGCGGCATCGCCACGCTCGACGGTCGCTGCTCCATCGACTTCGAGGACCCCGAGGGCCAGCGTTTCCGCCTGACCGCCGATGGCGCCAATGCCGGCCACTCCTGGGACCGGAGCCCGGTTCCAGCCGAACACCAGATCCTCGGCCTTGGCCCGATCACCATCTCGGTCCCCGAACTTGCGCCGACCGAAACCGTGCTGAGCCGGGTGATGAACCTTCGCCGGGTCCGCGATTACGCCAGCCCCGATGGCGAAGGACAGGTGCATGTCTTCGAGATGGGCGCAGGCGGCGCGGCGGCCGAGTTGCACGTGGCCGTGCAGCCTGACCTGCCAACGGCGCGGCAAGGCGCGGGCGCGGTGCATCACGTCGCCTTCCGCACGCCCGACGTTCCGGCGATCCACGGCTGGGCGAACCGGCTGAACGAGCTTCGGGTGCCGAATTCCGGCGAGGTCGAACGCTACTACTTCCGCAGCCTCTACTTCCGCGAACCGGGCGGGAACCTTTTCGAGATCGCCACCGACGGGCCGGGATTCGCGGTTGACGAACCCTTCGAGACGATGGGCGAAAGGCTGTCGCTGCCGCCCTTCCTTGAAGGCCGCCGCGCGCAGATCGAGGCCGGGCTGAAACCGATCGACTGAAGCGGGGCCAGGGGCTGGTCAAGCCAAAGCCCACCCCTTAACAAGATGCGCGCCGGACCCGGTCCCGCGCGTTTTATGCGACATGCGGAGTTGGTGATGAAAACGATCCTCGGACTATCCGGCAGCCTCAGGAAGGCTTCCTTCAACGCCGGCCTTCTGCGCGCCGCCACCGAGGTTGCGCTTGAAGGGGCGGAAATCACCATCGGTTCGATCCGCGAAGTCCCGCTTTACGACGGCGATCTTGAAGCGGCAGAGGGCCTGCCTGCGTCGGTCAAAAGACTGCAAGACCAGCTCGCCAATGCCGACGGCCTCCTGCTCGTCACGCCCGAATACAACAACGGCATTCCGGGCGTCTTCAAGAACGCGGTCGACTGGATGTCACGCGGGCCGGGGCTGGCGATGTTCCTCGGCAAGCCGGTGGCGGTCCTTGGCGCATCACCGGGCGGCTTCGGCACGGTGATGGCGCAGGCGCAATGGTTGCCGGTCCTTCGCACCCTGAAAGCCGCGCATTGGAGCGATGGCCGGATGCTGGTCGCCCGCGCCGGCACGCATTTCGACGATCAGGGCAACCTGACCGACCCCGCCACACGCGAACAACTCGCGGCCTTCCTGAAGGGCTTTGCGGCGAGTCTCTAGTTACAACACCATTGGCTCACTGGCAGCGCTGGTCTGGCGCTATGAAGGCGATGACGTCTTTGCCTTCATGCAGGCGATGGGGCTCATGAACGACCACGCCGAAGGCTGCGTCTTCCGCGCCGAAGCCTTGGCCGCGCGGGGGGCGCTGAAGCTGCCTTCGTGATAGGGCCTGATCTTGGATTCGCGAGGCCAGAGCAATCAAGCAGGCCCAAGGCCTTGCGTCCGCAAGCCTTCGTACATCCCCGCAACAACGGCCTGCGTCTGGTCGGCCAATGCACGCGCGTCATCGTCCTTGAGCCCCGAGGTCGGGATCGGCGCGCCGAAACGGACGTGAATGGTCCCGGCCCGCGCCCGTATCGACCCTAGCGGCAAGAGCCGGTGCCCGCCGTAAAACACCAGCGGAATGATCGGCACCTGCGCCCGAATGGCGATCAGGCTCGCGCCGACCTTGAACCTCGCCACGCCATCCCGGCCCGACAGCCGGCCCTCTCCTCCCCAGGCGATCCGCTCGCCGGCCTTGACCGCCTGCACCATCTTTTCAAGCAGCCGCTCGGTGGCCGCACGATTGCCGCGGGGGACAAGTTCGATCGCCGCCCTGCGGGTCGCTGACCGCCCGAACGGGAGAAATGCGTATAAATCCGCCGCCGCGGCACGGTCGACATATGGCCACATGACCGTGCCGAAAGCGGCAACATCCGCGAAGGAGGTTTCGTTGTAGCAGACGACACAGCCTCTGCCTGGTTCGGGCGGCGTGCCGCCGACATTGACGCTGATCCGGCAGGTTTCAAGGAAACGGGTGAAGTGCGCCTCGATCAGACGGCGCGCGTGGTGGTGGTCCTTCGCAGTCAATGCAATGCGCAAGTTCACGAAAGGCGCGCCGGTGAGCCATCTTGCAGATGCCCTGCCGCCCCGAAGGATCTCGCCCAGAGTTCCCATGGTTCTCCCGTGCAGCGGCCCCTGACATAAGGCGCGCGAAGCCTTGGGAACTTCTTACCCGATCTTCCCGCCCGCGTCCCCGATCTGGCCACGGTGCAGCAGCAGGTGATCAAGTATCACGCAGGCCATCATCGCCTCGCCCACCGGCACGGCGCGGATGCCGACGCAGGGGTCGTGGCGGCCCTTGGTGATGATCTCGGTTTCCTCGCCGGTGATGGTGATGGTCTTGCGCGGGGTGAGGATGGAGGAGGTCGGCTTCACCGCGAAGCGCACCACCACGTCCTGGCCGCTGGAAATCCCGCCAAGGATGCCGCCGGCGTGGTTCGAGCTGAAGCGCGGCTTGCCGTCATTGCCCATGAAGATCTCGTCGGCGTTTTCCACGCCGGTCAGTTCCGCCGCCGCCATGCCCTCGCCGATCTCCACGCCCTTCACGGCGTTGACCGACATCATCGCGGCGGCAAGGTCGGAATCGAGCTTGCCGTAGATCGGCGCGCCAAGGCCTGCCGGCACGCCGGAGGCCACGACCTCGACCACTGCGCCGACGGAGTTGCCCGACTTCCGCAATTCATCCAGATGCTCGGCCCAGATCGCGGCGGCGGCGGCATCGGGGCACCAGAAGGGATTGCGCCCGATTTCCGCCATGTCGAAGCGGTCGCGGTCGGCTTTCAGGCGCCCCATCTGCACCATGTAGCCGGTGATCTTCACCTCAGGCGCCAGAAGCCCGAGCGCCGCCCGCGCCACACCGCCCGCCGCCACCCGCGCCGCCGTCTCGCGCGCCGAGGACCGGCCGCCGCCGCGTGGATCGCGGATGCCGTACTTCTGCCAATAGGTGATGTCGGCGTGACCGGGCCGGAAGCTCAGGGCGATGTCGCCATAATCCTTCGACCGCTGGTCGGTATTTTCGATCATCAGCTGGACCGGGGTGCCAGTGGTGCGCCCTTCGTAGGTGCCCGAAAGGATGCGCACCGCATCGGCCTCACGCCGTTGGGTCGTGTATTTGTTCTGGCCGGGCTTCCGCCGGTCGAGCCAATGCTGGAGCATGGCTTCATCAATCGCGACCCCCGGCGGGCAGCCGTCGACCACAGCACCAAGCGCCGGCCCGTGGCTTTCGCCCCATGTGGTGACGCGGAAGAGATGACCGAAGGTGTTGAAGCTCATGCCGTGCCCCCTGATGCCTGCCGGGCATAGCGCCGCCCTGCCATCCGCATCAAGTCCCTTTCGGCCTTGAATTCCCGCCGGGCGACCCCAAATGACCGATGCGGGCCGGGCCCCTCTGACGGTGAAAGCCGTGATGTCGGACCGCAATCGGGAAAAATCGCCCGATGGTCAGCCCGGCTCCTGCCCTCTTTTGCGGCTTTTCCATCGGTGCACAATTTGAGGGACAAGAGGGATGGAAATCCTGCTGACTGCATTTCTCGGCACGCCAATCTGGATGTGGCTTGCGTTCATCGGCATCGTCATCACGTTGCTGGTGCTTGATCTCGGCCTGCTGAATCGCGGCAACCATGAGATCAGCGTATCCAAGAGCCTGCGCCTCTCGGCGCTTTACATCACGCTTGGCGTGGCCTTTTCCGGCTTCGTCTGGTGGCAGATGGACGGCGAGGCGGCGAAGAACTACCTGACCGCCTTCGTCGTCGAAAAGACGCTGGCGATGGACAACGTCTTCGTCATCGCGCTGATCTTCGGCTATTTCGCCATTCCGCGCGCCTATCAGCACCGGGTCCTCTTCTGGGGTGTCCTCGGCGTGATCGTCCTCAGGGGCATCATGATCGGTCTTGGTGCGACGCTGGTGGCGGAATACCACTGGGTCCTCTACATCTTCGCGGCCTTTCTTGTCTTCACCGGCATCAAGATGGTGGTGACGGATGACACCGCCGTCGACATCAGCCAGAACAGGTTCCTGCGCTTCATGCGCCGCCGCCTGAACGTGACCGACAAGCTCCATGGCTCGGCCTTCTTCGTCAAGGAGGCGCATCCGAAGACCGGCAAGCTCGTGACCTTCGCGACGCCCCTGTTCCTCGCGCTGGTGATGGTGGAGATCGCCGACCTTGTCTTTGCGGTCGATTCGGTGCCGGCAGTCTTTGCAATCACCACCGATCCCTTCATCGTCTACACCTCGAACATCTTCGCCATCCTCGGCCTTCGCGCGCTCTACTTCGCGCTCGCCGCGATCATCCACCGCTTCCACTACCTGAAATACGCGCTTGGCGTGCTTCTGGTCTTCATCGGGTCGAAGATCTTCGTCGCCGACCTGATGGGGTGGGAGAAGTTCCCGGCGGACTTGTCTCTGGGCATCACCTTCGTGATCCTTGCCGCCGGCGTGGGCTGGTCGCTCTGGAAAACCCGCGGCGGGGCCGAGGGCGACCAGGCGCACGGCTGATCGCTTCATCCTCCTCACCTCGCCGGGCCTTGCGTCCGGCGAGGATCGTTCTATGTTCACCGCCACCTCGGGGTGCTCTGGCAACAGGGCTGAGATGCGGCAACGCGGACCCGTTGAACCTGAACCGGTTAAGACCGGCGGAGGGAAGGTGAGGCGCCCGCGCCAAGACCGTCTCCGCCCGCCTGACCATTGGAGGATGAGAGATGATGAAATCCCTGATGATCGCGGGTCTTCTGCTGCCAACTGCCTTGCTGGCCGAAGACAAGCCCGTGCTCAATATCTACACCTACGACAGCTTCATTTCCGAGTGGGGCCCCGGCCCCAAGGTCGAGGCGGCGTTCGAGGCGGAATGCGGCTGTGACGTGAAGTTCACCGGCTCCGGTGATGGCGCGGCGCTGCTTGCGCGGCTCCTGCTGGAAGGCGACACGACCGAGGCCGACGTTGTCCTTGGCCTCGATACCAACCTGACCGCCAAAGCCGCCGAAAGCGGGCTTTTCGCCGACAGCGGCCTCAAGGACGTGGCCTATGACCTGCCCGTGGCCTGGGACGATCCGGTCTTCGTGCCCTATGACTGGGGTTACTTCGCCTTCGTCTATGACAAGACCAAGGTGACGGAGGTTCCTGCGGATTTCGAGGCGCTCGCCGCTTCGAACCTGAAGGTGGTGATCGAGGACCCGCGCTCATCAACACCCGGCCTCGGGCTTCTCCTCTGGGTCAAGTCCGCTTACGGCGACAAGGCGGAGGAGGTCTGGAAGAACCTCGCCGACAACATCGTCACCGTCACCCCCGGCTGGACCGAGGCTTACGGCCTCTTCCTGAAAGGCGAGGCGGACATGGTCCTGTCCTACACCACCTCGCCCGCCTATCACCTGATCGCCGAAAACGATGACAGCAAGGCGGCGGCCCCCTTCAACGAAGGCCATTACCTGCAGGTCGAAGTCGCGGCCAAGGTCGCCACCACCGACCAGAGCGAACTTGCCGACCGCTTCCTTGCCTTCATGGTGACGGACGGCTTCCAGTCGGTGATCCCGGAGACGAACTGGATGTACCCTGCCGTCATGCCGAAGGGCGGCATCAACGCCGGTTTCGACACGCTCATCACCCCGGCGAAGGCGCTTCTCTATCCGGCGGGTGAGGCGGCAAAGGTGCGCGATGCGGCCCTTGCCGAATGGCAGGCGGCGCTCAGCCGCTGATGCCGTCGCGGCTGACCCTGATGGCCGGGGGGGCGGCGGCATTCGTCGCCCTCCTGACGCTCGGCACGCTTGCCGCAGTGATCGCCCGGGCGGGCGGCGCCGGCTGGCCCGGCGTCGCCGACTGGGCGGCGCTGCGCTTCACCGTGCTGCAGGCGGCGCTCTCAGCCTTTCTCAGCGTGGCTTGCGCCATTCCGGTCGCCCGCGCCCTCGCCCGCCGCCGCTTTCCGGGGCGCGGTATCTTCATCACGCTTCTCGGCGCACCCTTCATCCTGCCGGTCATCGTGGCGGTGATGGGGCTTCTCGCGATCTTCGGGCGCTCTGGCGCGCTGAACGGCATCCTTGGCGCCTTCGGCGTCGAGCCTCTGTCGGTCTACGGGCTGAAGGGCGTCGTCCTGGCCCATGTCTTTATCAACCTGCCGCTGGCAGTACGGCTGATCCTGCAGGGCTGGCTGGCCATCCCCGCCGAACGCTTCCGGCTTGCGGCGGCGCTCGGCTTCGGTCCGCGCGACATTGCCCGCCATCTTGAACGCCCGATGCTGCGCGAAGTGGTGCCGGGCATCGCGGTGACGATCTTCCTCATCTGCCTGACGAGCTTTGCCGTCGCCCTGACCCTTGGCGGCGGGCCGAAGGCGACGACCATCGAACTCGCGATCTTTCAGGCCTTTCGCTTCGACTTCGACCTTGGCCGCGCGGCGATGCTGGCGGCGATGCAACTGGTGATCTGCGCGGCGACGGCAGCACTCGCGGCGCGGCTCAGCCTGCCGCCGGCCTTCGGCGCCGGGCTGGATCTGGCCGCACAGCACTGGGATGCGGCTTCGCCCCTGTCCCGGCTGGCCGACGCTGCGGCAATCGGGCTCGCGGCGCTGTTGCTGCTGGCGCCCCTTGCGGCGGTGATCGCTGCCGGGCTGCCGGGCGTGTTCCGCCTACCGCTGGCGGTCTGGCAGTCCGCGCTGTGGTCGGTCGCGGTATCGCTCGCCGCCACAGCGCTCGCGCTGCTGCTGGCCCTGCCCATTGCGCTGGGCCGTGGAAGGGTTCTTGAGATCACCGGAATGCTGCCCCTCGCCACCTCCGCGCTGGTCGTCGGCACCGGGCTGTTCCTGATCCTGCGCCCCGTTGCCTCGCCTGCATCGCTCGCCATGCCGGTCACGGCGCTGGTGAACGCGGTGATGGCGCTGCCGTTCTGCCTCCGCGCCCTGATCCCAGCCGCGCGGCAGGTGGAGGCCGACTACGCCCGCCTCGCCGACAGCCTTGGTCTGACCGGCCTCGCGCGGCTCCGCTACCTGACGTTGCCGCGCCTCCGCCGTCCGCTTGGCTTCGCCGCCGGGCTGACCGCCGCCATGTCGATGGGCGATCTTGGCGTCGTCGCCCTTTTCGCCGACCCTGACCGCGCCACCCTGCCCCTGCAGCTTTACCGGCTGATGTCGGCCTATAGGATGGAGGATGCGGCGGCGGCGGCGGTACTTCTCATGGCGCTGAGTTTCGCGCTGTTCTGGCTCTTTGATCGAGGAGGGCGCACCGATGCTGCAGCTTGAGAACGTGACCGTCACGCAGGACGACTTCCGCCTTGCCGCTGACCTGACCATCCGCGAAGGCGCGCGGGTGGCGGTGATCGGGCCGTCCGGTGCGGGGAAATCGACGCTTCTTTCGGTGATTGCCGGCTTTTATCCGCCTGCCTCGGGGCGCGTCCTCTGGCAGGACCGCGACCTGACGGACCTGCCGCCCGGCGACCGCCCGCTGTCGATCCTGTTTCAGGACCAGAACCTGTTTCCGCATCTCACCGTGGCCGAGAATGTCGGGCTTGGCATCAGGTCCGACCTGCGCCTGTCGCCCGAAGACCGGGGGAGGGTCGCCGAGGCGCTTGAGCGTGTCGGCCTGTCGGGTATGGGCGACCGCCGCCCCGGCACGCTGTCGGGCGGCCAGCAAAGCCGCGTGGCCCTCGCCCGCGTCCTTCTGCGCGCTCGGCCCCTGATGCTTCTCGATGAGCCTTTCGACGCGCTCGGCCCCGCGCTCAGGGCCGAGATGCTGGACCTTGTGGCAGAGATCGCCGGCGCGATGGGGGCGACCGTGCTGATGGTCAGCCACAACCCCGCCGATGCGCTTCGTATCGCGCCCGAGACGATCCTTTTGGCCGATGGCCGCGCCCATCCGCCGCGAGGCACGGCGGAGCTTCTGGAAAATCCGCCGCCGGCACTTGCCGCCTATCTCGGGAAATGAAAGGGGCGCGCTCCTCTCGGACCGCGCCCCAACTCGTTCACCCTGCCGCTGCGGTCAGTGCTTGCCCTTGTAGGGCGCCCAGATCCGCTTGTTGGTGAGATAGAGAAGTACCGAGATCAGGCTGAGGAACAGCACGGCGACAAGTCCCGCCTTCTTGCGATCCATCATCTTCGGCTCGGCAGCCCACATCAGGAAGGCCGACACGTCTTCGGCCATCTGTTGGACTGTGGCCTCGGTCCCATCCTGATAGGTTATCAACTCATCCGACAGCGGCGGCGTCATCGCGATCAGGCCGCTCGGGAAAGTATGGTTCCCATAGAACGTAGTGCCCGCCTGCTCGACCTCTTCTCCGGTGTAACCCGTCAGCAGGGAGTAAATGTACTCCGGACCACCGATACCCCTGAAGAACTGGTTAATGCCAGTACCATAGGGTCCGCGGAAACCCGCGCGCGCTTTGGCCATCAGGCTGAGATCGGGCGCGTTCTCCAGCGACGAACTCGGGAAGTGATCGCTCGGAGTCGCAGGTCGGTCTTCCCCGGTTTCCGCGTCGGTCACTGTGAACTGTGCCGCATAGGCTCGGACCTGATCTTCCGGCAAGCCAGGTCCGCCCTCATCGGCCAGCGACCGGATCGGCACCAGCTTCATGCCGTGGCACGCCGAACAGACTTCGGTGTAGACCTGCAAGCCGCGCTGCAACTGGTTCTCTTCGAACTTCCCGAAAGGACCTTCGAACGAGAAGGCCAAATCTTCGACGAGGCCACCCTCGGCTGCCAACACGGTCCCTCCCGACAAAGCCAGGACGGAAGCGGCGGTGATTGCGATTTTTCTCAGCATCTCAATCGATCCTTTCCGCTCATTCTGCGGGGTGCGATTTGGCACCATAGTGCGCATTGAAGTCATCCTCGATCGTCGCGGGCTGGGGCAGCGGCTTCTCGATGATTCCGAGAAGCGGCAGGATCACGAGAAAGTAAGCGAACCAATAGGCCGCGCCGATCAGCGAGATCGTGGAGTAGGGCGGCTCGGCAGGCATGGCGCCACACCACATCAGGACCACGAAGTCGATGATGAGGAGATAGAACCACCAGCGGAACATCGGCCGGTACTTGCCCGAGCGGACGTTCGACGTGTCAAGCCAGGGGACCAGTGCCATCACGGCGATCGCGCCGAACATCGCGATGACGCCGAAGAACTTCGCGTCGACGATGCCGAAGGTGATCCATTCCGTCAGCATGACGATCCAGACGTCCGAGGTGAAGGCGCGCAGGATCGCGTAGAAGGGCAGGAAATACCATTCAGGCACGATATGCGCGGGCGTCGATAGCGGGTTCGCCTCGAGGTAGTTGTCGGGGTGGCCAAGGTAGTTCGGCATGAAACCGACGACGGCGAAGAACACGACCAGAATGACGGCGAGCGCAAACAGGTCCTTGATGACGAAGTAGGGCCAGAAGGGCAGCGTGTCCTTTTCCGCCTCGGCCTTCGATCCGCGCCGCACCTCGACACCGGTCGGGTTGTTGTTGCCTGTCGTGTGGAAGGCCCAGATGTGGACCGCCACGAGCGCTGCGATCACGAACGGCAGGAGATAGTGGAGCGAGAAGAAGCGGTTCAGCGTCGCGTTGTCGACCGCAGGCCCGCCCAGAAGCCAGGTCTGGATCGACGGGCCGATGCCGGGGATCGCGCCGAAGAGGCCGGTGATCACCGTGGCGCCCCAGAAGGACATCTGGCCCCAGGGCAGGACGTAGCCCATGAAGGCGGTGCCCATCATCGCGACGAAGATCAGGATGCCGACGATCCAGGTCACTTCGCGCGGCGCCTTGTAGCTGCCGTAGAAAAGGCCGCGGAAGATGTGGACATAGACCGCGAAGAAGAAGAGCGATGCGCCATTGGCATGGAGGTAGCGCAGAAGATAGCCGCCGTTGACGTTGCGCATGATGTGTTCGACCGAGGCGAAGGCCATGTCGACATTCGGCGTGTAATGCATCGCCAGAACGACGCCGGTCGCGATCTGCAAGACGAGGCAGAACGCCAGCACGATGCCCCAGATCCACCACCAGTTCAGGTTCTTCGGCGTCGGGATCATCAGCGTGTCATAGGCGAGGCTGACGATCGGCAGACGCCGGTGCAGCCACTGCTCGAAACCCGTCTTCGGCTCGTAGTGATCGTGTGGAATTCCAGCCATGTCTCTTCCCTCAGCCGAGTTTCAGGGTGGTTTCGTCGGTGAAGGCGGCGACCGGAACGTCGAGGTTGCGCGGTGCGGGACCTTTCCGGATGCGACCCGAGGTGTCGTAGTGCGAGCCGTGGCAGGGGCAGAACCAGCCGCCGAAGTCGCCGGCGCCATCGCCGAGCGGTACGCAGCCGAGATGGGTGCAGACGCCGATCATCACCAGCCATTCGCCGGCCTCGTCGAGGCTGCGGTTCTCATCGGTCGCTTCGGTCCCGGTGGGACGGTTGGCATTCTCCGCCATCGGATCGACAAGATCGGTCAGCGGCACGGCGCGGGCCGCATCGATTTCTTCCTGTGTGCGGCGGCGGATGAAGACCGGCTTGCCCCGCCATTTCACCGTCAGCTGGGTCCCGGTGGCAACGCCCGAGACGTCGACGAAGATCGAGGACAGCGCCTGAACGTCGGCGGAGGGGTTCATCTGGTCTACCAGCGTCCAGACGGCGGCGCCCGTCGCGACGGTTCCGGCCCCTGCGGTGGCGTAGTAGAGGAAGTCCCTCCGGGTACCTGCGTGGTCTTCTGCGTGGGACACGAAGCTCTCTCCCCTTTTGTGACCGGGCGACCGGCCCTGCAATACATCGGCCACGGTCGCCCGCAGCCTTTAACGGCGGTTATTAGCCGTCAAAATCCGGGGCGTCCAGCAGACAATCAGGCCCAAGCACAGGCGATGCGAGCATTATGTCGCAGTTGCCGCAATCGCACCATTGCTTCGCAGGCGCGGGAAAGGGGGAGGCGGCGGCAGGTGTCTATGCCTTGGGTTCGGTCGCCGTCATGCTGTCGCGCGTGGCGAAACCCTCATACCACTTGGCCAGCGCGGGCCGGCCGGTGCGCCATCCGCGCGCCCCGTGGCGGAAATCGAGGTAGGAAAGCGCGCAGCCGATCGCCACCTGCCCCATGTCCAGGGGGCCGTTCAGATGGGCGATCCAGCGCGCTTCGAGCGTGTCGAGCGCGCGTGCGACCTTGGACCACTGGCCTTCGACCCAGGGCTCGAAGCGGATCGCCTCGGGCCTGAGCCGCGATTCGTAGACCATGAGGATTGCCGCGTCGATCATGCCATCCCCGGTGGCTTCCAGCGTCAGCGTATCCCAGAGCCGCGGCTTCGCCGGATAAAGCCTGCCGCCGGCGCGGTCGTCGAGATACCGGCAGATCACCCGGCTGTCGTAGATCGCCGGGCCATCCGGGCGTTCGAGCGCCGGGATCTTGCCGAGCGGGTTCTGCGCGACCGGCATGCCCGACGAATCCAGGGGCGTACCGGCGGCGACAACCTCTTCCACCTCGGCAGTCAGGCCGGTTTCGCGGATCAGGATGCTGACCTTGCGGCCAAAAGGCGTGGTCGGAGAGGTGTGGAGCTTCAGCATCAGGTCCTCGGGCTTGGTGGATGAGAGTAAGGGGCGAAAAGAACGGGCTGGCCGTCCCGCTGTCAAGCGCCGGGGCGGTCACATCCCCGACAGCGCGCTTACCACGGCGGCGACCGCATCAGCGCGGCAAGCGCGGCGACCTCCTGCCCCGGCGTCCCGGCATGAACGCCCTCCGCCGCGCCTAGGCGTGCCGGTTCGGGCTTGTTCTGCGACAGTTTCCAGGTGCCGTCGACGCTGTCGATGGTCAGCCGCAAAGGGACGATGGCGCGCATCATCCGCGCCAGCACCTCTTCGGTCATCTTGGCTGTCCGCCACGGCTTTTTCGGCGCCAGCCGGCTCTCGAAAACCTCCGACAGCCGGTCGATCTGGCTCCGCAGCGCCTCGGCCGGAAAAAGCTCCAGCCTACCGCGCAGGTGGACGGCGACGTAGTTCCAGGTCGGAACCTGATCCTCCATCCCGTACCAATCCGGCGAGACATAGCCATCGGCGCCGGTGACGGCGAGAAGTGCCGGCATCGGCGCCGTCAGCGCCCGCGCCACCGGGTTCGACCGGACGAGATGGATGTCGAGAGTGTCGCCACCCGGCGACAGGACGAAAGGCACATGCGCGGCGAGAGGGCCGTTGTCGCCATTGACGGTCAAGAGGCCGAAGCCGCGGTCGCGGGCGAAGGCCAGGTTGGCGTCGCGGGTTGCCTGCCGGTAGATCTGATTGGGGTGCATCCTGTCCTCCGGCGGGATTCTCTGCTGCCCGGTTGCCGACTTGTCATCTTCAATCTTGTGCTGGTGACAATCTCGCGCGATCAAACGGTCGATGAATGCAACCGGGATTCGCGATGCCTGTGCCGGACTATCAAACGCTCATGCTGCCCCTCCTGCGCGCGATCGCGGAAGGGGCAACTAGCGTCGCGGATTGCTTGCCAAGATTGCGCGGCGAGTTTTCGATAAGCGAAGACGACGCGTCGGCACTCACTCCGAGTGGCCGGACAACCATCCTCGCCAGCCGGGCTCACTGGGCGCGAACCTATCTTTCAAAGGCTGGTCTGCTGTCGTCACCCGCACGCAACGTTCACGAAATCACTGATCTCGGGCGGCAGGTTCTGAGTCAAAGTCCTGCGCGGATTGACAACGACTTTCTTGCAAGATTCGACGGCTTTCATCACTGGCGCACGCGCGGACACGAGACGGCTATCGAAGGCCCTCCGGTTCAGCATGAACTCGCGGCACCCTCCTCAGAGACGCCGGAGGAACTGATAGCGCGTGCCCATGCAGAGCTGCACGGAGCCCTTGCGGATGAGCTTTTGACGCTGATGCAGGACATGAAACCGGCGAGGTTCGAGCATCTCATTCTCGATCTTTTAAAATCAATGGGTTACGGCGCAGGCTCCTTGGGAAGCCTCCACACGACCCCTGTGACTGGAGACGGCGGGATAGACGGCATCATTCATGAGGACGCTCTTGGTCTGGATGCGGTCTATATTCAAGCCAAGCGCTATGCCGCGGACAATAAGGTAAGCCGCCCGGCCATACAGCAATTTGTCGGCAGTCTGACCGGCGAGGGCGCGACGAAGGGAGTGTTCGTTACAACGTCCGATTTTTCGCGCGAGGCGCGTGAATATCTGCGAAAGGTCCAGCACAGGATCGTCTTGATTGGTGGTCGCGAGTTGGCTGAACTGATGGTGCGCCACGGTATCGGTGTCCGCACCCGCCAGACATACGAAATTAAGGGCGTTGACGAAGACTACTTCTCCGAAAGCGGCGCCATCTGACGACGCCAATCGCTTCAACTCCGGCTATGCAAGCAGCCGCTCGCCCGCCGCACCAGTGATCCGCGCCTCCACAATAGCGCCTTCGGGCTGATCGGTCGCGAAAGCCACCTCGGTGAATTGCTCGGTCCGGCCCATGCGCGGGCTTTCGGTCAGGATGCGGTGGCTCTGGCCCTTCTGCGCCATGAGGTGCCGGGCCAGCGCCGCATCGCCTTCCGCCCGCAGCCGCGCCGCACGCTCGCGAATCTCCGGTCCCCTGACCTGCGGCATCCGCGCGGCGGGGGTGCCCTTTCTCGGGCTGAACGGGAAGACGTGGAGGAAGGTCAGGTCGCAATCGCCGACAAGCTTCAGCGAATTCTCGAACATCGCCTCCGTCTCCGTCGGGAAGCCCGCGATGATGTCGGCGCCGAAGATGATGTCGGGCCTGAGCCGCCGCGCCTCTTCGCAGAAGCGAATCGCGTCGACACGAAGGTGCCGTCGCTTCATCCGCTTCAGGATCATGTCGTCGCCGGCCTGAAGGCTGAGGTGCAGATGCGGCATCAGGCGCGGCTCGGTGGCGATGGCCTGCATCAGGTTTTCGTCCGCCTCGATCGAATCGATGGAGGAAATCCGCAGCCGCGCGAGGTCGGGCACCAGCCTCAGGATGCGCATGACGAGATCGCCAAGGCGCGGTTCGCCCGGCAGGTCGGCGCCCCATGAGGTCAGGTCGACCCCGGTCAGCACGACCTCAAGGAAGCCACGGTCCACCAGCCGCTTGATCTGGTCGACCACGACGCCCGCCGGAACCGACCGCGAATTGCCGCGACCGTAGGGAATGATGCAGAAGGTGCAGCGGTGGTCGCAGCCGTTCTGGACCTGAACATAGGCTCTGTGCCGGCCGAAACCGTCGATCAGGTGGCCGGCGGTTTCCTTGACCGACATGATGTCGTCGACCATCACCCGCTCGGTCTCACCGATCAGGTCCGGGGCGGCCATCGCGGCCCAGGTCGCCGGCTCCATCTTTTCGGTGTTGCCGATCACCCGCGTCACCTCTGGCATCGCCGCGAAGGTTTCCGGCTCGGTCTGGGCGGCGCATCCCGTCACGATCACCGCAGCACCGGGGTTTTCGCGGGCGAGCTTGCGGATCTCCTGCTTGGCCTTCCGCACCGCCTCTGCCGTCACCGCGCAGGTGTTCACCACGACCGCGCCGTCCAGGCCGGCGGCGGCGGCGAGTTCCTTCATCGCCTCCGTCTCATAGGCGTTGAGACGGCAGCCGAGGGTGGAAAAGACCGGCGGTTTCATGGATGGGCAGCGATGAATTCGGGCGTGAGCCAGCCGTCGAAGACCCGCGCCGTGGGGCCGGTCATCCAGACGCCATCCTCGCGCCAGTCGATCTCAAGCGGGCCTCCATCGAGGTCGAGCGTGACATGCCGTCCGGTCAGCCCGCGCAGATGGGCGGCGACGGCGGTGGCGCAGGCACCCGATCCGCAGGCAAGGGTGATGCCGGCACCGCGTTCCCAGACCCGCATGCGAAGGCGGTCGGGGCCGGTGACGCTGGCAAATTCGACATTGGTGGCGTTGGGGAAGAGCGGATGATGCTCCATCGCGCTGCCTTCGCGCGGCAGGTCCACGGCCCCGGCATCGGCGACGAAGAAGACGCAATGCGGATTGCCCATGCCGACGGCGGCCGGATCGCCCGCGACGGGCAGGTGGAGAAGGTCCGCATCTTCGGCCAGCGGCACGCCCCGCCAGTCGAGGATCGGATCGCCCATGTTGACGCTGATAAGCCCGTCGGCCCGGCGAACCGCGCCCAGAGTGCCGCGTTCGGTGACGAAGCTGACCGAGTCACTCGCCGACATGACGAGATCGGCGACACAGCGCGAGGCATTGCCGCAGGCGCCCGCCCGGCTGCCATCCGAATTCCAGAAATCGAGCGCATAGTCCGCCCCCGCGACATCGCGGATTTCGGCCAGCTGGTCGAAGCCCACGCCCCGGTGCCGGTCGCCCAGCGCTGCGGCCAGTGCCGGCGTGGTCACCGCTCCGCGCCCGCGTGAATCAATGATCACGAAGTCATTGCCGGCGCCGTGCATCTTGATGAACGGCAGGCCGTCGGAGGGGCGCGCATCCTTCATGCCCCGCCATATACGCCCGGCCCTTTGATTTTGCCAGTCACCGCCCGCTTTTGCTCTTGACCACCCATGCCGGGGTTCATAAAGAGCGCCCTGTGATGGGCCGGTAGCTCAGTTGGTAGAGCAACTGACTTTTAATCAGTAGGTCTCGGGTTCGAGCCCCGACCGGCTCACCACCATCACCCAGAAATGTGCAGGCGCGGTCTACTTCGACCGCCGGAAGAACCTTGCGCGGGCGTAGAGGTCTTCAAGCCTTTTCATCCGCGCCTGCGTCTCGTCCCAGGTCAGGCCTTGGACGGCGGCCAGCAGCGTCTCCACCAACACTTGAAGCGCCACGGTCGAATCCCAGGCCGAGGGCGCCTCGATATGTGCGGAAAGCCGGAAGCGGGCGTGTTCGGCGGCGGGGCTGACCCATTGGTCGGTCATCAGGATGACCTCCACGCCCTGCTCGGCGGCCATCTCCACCAGCGCCAGCACGCTGTTTTCATAGCGCCGGATGTCGAAGGCCAGAAGCACGTCGCCCGCCGTCATGTCGATAAGCGCGGGCGGCCAGGCGCCGGGCACGTCAGAAATCAGCGTCACGTCGCGGCGGATGACCTTCATGTGGGTGACGAAGTAGTCGGCCATTGCATGGGTGATGCGCCCGCCCACGGCGAAGAGTTTTCGCGCCGGATCGGCCATCAGCCGGGTGATCGCGTCGAATTCGGCATGGTCGATCTGGCTGAGCGTGGCCTGAAGATTGCCGACGACCGTGTCGGCAAAACGGTTGAGAATATGCGCGTCGGGCGCGCCTTCGGCCCAGCGGTCATGCTTGGCGATGGGCGAGATCAGGCGTTCCTCGACCTCGCTCCGCACCACAGCCTGAAAGTCGGGATAGCCCTTGTAGCCAAGCTTCTGCGCCAGCCGCACCACTGTCGGCGTCGACACCTCGGCCGCTTTCGCAAGGGCAGTGATCGAGCCGAGCATCGCCACCGGATAGTGCCGTGTGATATGGTTGGCCAACTGGCGTTCGGTGCGGGTCAGGCCATCGAACGAGGCCCTGATATGCTGTTCGACCGTGGCAGCAGGCTTCGGCAAGCGCATTCCTCCGGCAAAGCGCCCGCCGAATGAACAGGGTGCGCCCGTAACTAATGTAACAGAATTTCTGCGTTTGAAACTATCTTGACAGAATGCCCCGATGCAAGAGAACCTGCGCGCGCAGAATTGGGGAAAACCTGCATGTCAACCGGACACACTGGAAGCCGCTCTGCGGTGGTCCACATCGAGAACGGCGATGCGCCGGGACCGTTCCTCATTGTCTGCGAACATGCCTCGAACCACATCCCGCCCGCCTACGGCACGCTCGGGCTCGACGGGGCGGCGCGCAAGGCCCATATCGCCTGGGACCCCGGCGCGCTGGGAGTCGCGCGGCGGCTGGCGCAAAATCTCGATGCCCCGCTGGTCCATGCAGGTGTTTCGCGGCTGGTCTATGACCTGAACCGCCCGCCAAGCTCCGCCGGCGCCATGACCCGGCAGAGCGAAAGCTATGTGATTCCGGGCAACCAGACCCTGACCCCGGAAGCGCGCCAGAAGCGGACGAGCGAGATCTGCCTGCCTTTCCACGACGCGCTTCATGCCGAGATCGCGCGGCGGATGGCGATCGGCACGCCGCCCGTCCTCGTGACCATCCACAGCTTCACCCCGGTCTGGTTCGGCAAGCCGCGCGCGGTTGAATTCGGCATCATCCACGATGCCGACCCGACGCTCGCCAAGGCCGTCCTTGCCGAGGCGAAGGCGCGGACCGGGCTCGACTGCCGCCTGAACGAACCCTATTCGGCGGCGGACGAGGTGACCCATACCCTTCGCCTCCACGCCACACCCTACGGGCTGAAAAGCGTGATGCTTGAGGTCAGGAACGACCTGATCGCCGATCCTGTCGCCGAAACCGCGATGGCCGACGGGCTGACGCCGGTGCTTTCAGCGGCGCTTCGCGCCTGCACGCAAGAGGTGGCGGCATGACGGGCCGGCCCAACCAGAAATCCCCAAACCGGCGCCGCGCCCTGCGCCGGGTGGAAATCCTGCACCACGTCGCGGCCTCGCCGCCATGCGGGCAGGAACGGGCGCAACCAAAATAAAGCCGCAGACAGATGCGGCGAAAACAGGAGGGACGATGTGACCGACTACAGTGACAAGGACCACCATGAGGATGTGAAGATCCTGCATGGCATGGGCTACGCCCAGGAGCTTTCGCGCTCCATGTCGAAGTTCTCGAACTTCGCGATTTCCTTCTCGATCATCTGTATCCTGTCGGGAGGGATCAACTCCTTCGCTCAGGCGATCAGCTCCGTCGGCGGCGCCGGCGCGGGGATCGGCTGGATCGTCGGCTGTATCATTTCGGGTATGTTCGCGCTCTCCATGGCGCAGATCGCATCGGCCTTCCCGACGGCGGGCGGGCTTTACCACTGGGGCTCGATCCTCGGGAACCGGTTCTGGGGCTGGCTGACCGCCTGGCTCAACCTTCTCGGCCTCATCACCGTTCTTGGTGCCATCAACATCGGCACCGCGTATTTCTTTGCCGGGACCTTCGGGTCGATGTTCGGCTTCACCGGGACCGACTGGCAGATCGTGGGCTTCGTCGCGGTGATCACCATCATCCAGGCGATCTTCAACCATATCGGCATCAAGGCCACGACCTTCCTGACCGACATCTCGGGATACATCATCTTCGCCACCACTGCCGTGCTGGTCCTGGCCTGCCTCTACTTCGCTCCGGCCATCGACATCTCCAGACTCTGGACCTTCACCAACTACTCCGGCGAGGCGGGCGGCAATGTCTTCCCGCAATCCGACAGCATCGGCTACCTCTTCCTGCTTTCGCTGCTGCTGCCGGTCTACACGATCACCGGCTATGACGCCTCGGCCCACACTTCCGAGGAAACCAAGAACGCCGCCCATTCGGTGCCGCGCGGTATCGTTTCCGCAGTCTTCTGGTCGTCGATCGTCGGCTGGATCATGATCTCTGCGATCACGCTGGCCATCCCGGACATGAACGCGGCGGCGGCGCAGGGCTGGGGCATGTTCTTCGGCACGATGGATGCGATCATGCCGGCGGGCCTCAAGATGGCGCTCTACTTCTTCATCCTGATCGCCCAGCTTCTCTGCGGCCTCGCCACCGTGACTTCGGCAAGCCGCATGCTCTTCGCTTTCTCGCGCGATGACGGTGTTCCGGTCTTCTCGAAGGCGCTCGCAGCGGTGTCGCCGAAGTACCGGACCCCGGTGAACGCAATCTGGACGGCGACGGTGCTCTGCATCCTCTATGTCGTGCTTGCACTCTCGATCAAGGTGGCGGGAACCTCGATCTACGTGATCGTGGTGAACTCGACGCTGGTGTTCCTGTTCCTCTCGTTCACCATCCCGCTGGTTGCGGCTATGCTGAACTATGGCGGGCCGAAATGGCCGCAGCCCGGCCCCTGGGCCATGTCTGCGGGTCTTTACAAGCTCGTCACCGTCCTGTCGGTTGTCGGCATGGGGATCATCCTCTTCATCGCCGTCGCACCGCCGAACGAGCGGGTGCTCTACGTCGTCCTTGGCTTCATCGCGATTGCGCTGGTGCTCTGGGTGCTGGTGGAGAACCGCCGCTTCGAAGGCCCCCCGACGGGCGAGCGGATCGCTGCCCGCAAGTCCGCCATCGCGGCGGCAGAAGCGGCCGTGGGCGAACGGACCTAGTCAACGAAGAACAACGGCGCGGCGGTCCTACGCCGCGCCGGACCAACAAAAGGGAGAGAGGCTGAAATGCCCGCAAATCTGACATTCGATGCCTTGAAGAAGGCCGTGGCCGCCGGTGAGATCGACACCGTCCTCGTCGCCATGGTCGACATGCAGGGCCGCCTCATGGGCAAGCGCTTCGTCGCGCAACACTTCGTCGAGAGCGCCTGGGAGGAAACGCATTGCTGCAACTACCTTCTGGCCGTCGATGTCGAGATGTTCACCGTCCCCGGCTACAAGTCGGCTGGCTGGGAAAAGGGCTATGGCGACTACACCATGAAGCCCGACCTTTCGACGCTGCGCCGCATTCCGTGGCTTGAGGGCACCGCACTTTGCATGGCCGATCTTCTCGACCATCACACGCATGAAGAGGTCAGCGTTTCGCCTCGCGCCATCCTCAAGCGGCAGGTCGCCCGCGCCAAGGCGATGGGCTTTGACGCGATGATGGCGACCGAGCTGGAATTCTTCCTGTTCCAGGACAGCTTCGAAGCGATTCACGACAGCAATTTCCAGACGATGCAGCCGCTTGGCCGGCACAATATCGACTACGCGATCTTCGGCACGACCAAGGAAGAATGCGTGATGCGCGCCGTTCGCAACGGCCTCTGGGGCGCCGGCATCCCGATCGAGAATTCGAAAGGTGAGGCCGAGGTCGGGCAGGAGGAGGTCAACGCCAAGTATTCCGACGCTCTCGACACCTGCGACATGCATGCGATCATCAAGAACGGCGTGAAGGAGATTGCCCATCAACAGGGCCGCGCCGTGACCTTCATGGCCAAGTACGACCATCGCCGCGCCGGCTCATCGAGCCATGTCCACCAGTCGCTGTGGAAGAACGGCAAGCCTGCCTTCCGGGATGAGAATGACCCGCATGGCATGTCGGCGCTGATGAAGCACTACATCGCCGGGCAACTGGCCTATGCGCGCGAGATCACGCCTTTGCTCGCGCCCTACATCAACAGCTACAAGCGCTTCGTGGTCGGCATGTTCGCCCCGACGAAGGCGGTCTGGAGCCTTGATAACCGCACCGCCGGCTTCCGCGTCTGCGGCGAAAACTCGAAGGCGGTCCGTGTGGAATGCCGGATCGGGGGCGCCGACCTCAACCCCTACATGGCCTGCGCCGGGCTTCTGGCCGCCGGCCTTGCCGGGATCGAGCAGAAGCTGGAACTCGAACCTGCCATCGGCGGCGACATTTACAACGCCAAGCGCGTGCGCGAAATTCCCCATACGCTGGGCGAGGCGGCGGCATTGATGGCGAAGTCGAAGATGCTCCGCGCCGCTTTCGGCGATGATGTGGTTGACCATTACGTCCATGCGGCGGAATGGGAGATTCAGGAACAAAACCGCGTGGTGACCGATTGGGAACTGAAGCGGGGATTTGAGCGGCTTTGAAGCCGCCTGCGGGCGCGCGTTGCGCCAAGTGAGGACCAGATGACGAAGATGATTCAATGTATCTCGCCCGTTGACGGGCGGGTCTATGCAGAGCGTCCCGCCCTGACGCTCGCCGAGGCGGAGGCCGCGGTGGCCCGCGCCCGTGCCGCGCAAACGGACTGGGCCGACCGTCCGCTTGAAGAGCGCATCGCGCTTGTGAAGGCCGGGGTCGCGAAGCTCAACGGGATGAAGGACACGCTCGTCGATGAGCTGGCCTGGCAGATGGGCCGCCCGACCCGCTACGGCGGCGAATTCGGCGGCGTCAACGACCGCACCAACTACATGTCCGACATCGCGGCGGAAACGCTGTCGCCGATGGTGGTCGAGAACTCCAACCTCTTCGAACGCCGGATCGAGCGGGAGCCGCATGGCATCGTCTTCATCGTGGCGCCGTGGAACTACCCCTACCTGACGACGATCAACACCCTTGCGCCCGCGCTCATAGCCGGGAACGCGGTGATCCTGAAACACGCGACCCAGACCCTTGTTGTCGGCGAAAGGCTGGCGGAAGCCTTCCATGCGGCGGGCGTGCCCGAAGACGTGTTCCAGAACATCGTCCTTGACCATCAGGTGACCGAGGACCTGATCGGCCAGCGCGCCTTCGGCTTCGTGAACTTCACCGGCTCGGTCGGTGGCGGCAAGGCGATGGAACATGCGGCGGCGGGAACCTTCACCGGCCTCGGGCTGGAACTTGGCGGCAAGGACCCCGGCTATGTCATGGACGACGCCGATCTTGACGCCGCCGTCGACAGCCTGATGGACGGCGCGATGTACAACGCCGGCCAGTGCTGCTGCGGGATCGAGCGGATCTATGTCCACGAAAGCCTCTATGACGCCTTCGTCGAAAAGGCGGTGGCCTGGGTCAAGGCGCTGAAGCTCGGCAACCCGTTCGAGCCGACGACCACCCTCGGCCCGATGGCCAACCGCCGCTTCGCCGAAACCGTGCGCGGCCAGATCGCCGATGCGATCACCGATGGCGCGACGGCGCTGATCGACCCCGCCCTCTTCCCCGCAGACGACGGCGGCGCCTACCTCGCGCCGCAGATCCTCGTGAACGTGAACCACGAGATGCGGGTGATGCGCGAGGAAAGTTTCGGCCCCGTTGTCGGCATCATGCCGGTCCGGAACGATGACGAAGCCATCGCCATGATGAACGACTGCGACTATGGCCTGACCGCCTCGCTTTGGACCAGTGACAGCGCGCGGGCGGCCCGGATCGGGCGGCAGCTGGAAACCGGCACCGTGTTCCAGAACCGCTGCGACTATCTCGACCCCGCCCTTTGCTGGACCGGCTGCAAGGACACCGGGCGCGGCGCCGCGCTCTCGGCCCTTGGCTATTTCTCCGTGACCCGTCCGAAATCCTACCATCTGAAGAAGGTGACGAAATGAACGTGCCTACCGCCAACTGGTCCTACCCCACCGCCATCAAGTTCGGGCCGGGGCGCATCAAGGAACTGGCCGATCACTGCAAGGCCGTCGGCATCAAGAAGCCGCTTCTCGTCACCGACAAGGCGCTCGCCTCGCTGCCGATCACGGCGCAGGCGCTTGGCATCCTCGACGCCGCAGGCCTTGGCCGCGCGGTCTTTTCCGAGGTTGATCCGAACCCGAACGAGAAGAACATGGCCGACGGCCTCGCCGTCTACCGTGCGGGCGGGCACGACGGCGTCGTCTGCTTCGGCGGCGGCTCCGCGCTCGACCTTGGCAAGATGATCGCGCTGATGGTCGGGCAGACGGTCTCGGTCTGGGATCTTGAGGATATCGGCGACTGGTGGACCCGGGCCGATGCGTCAAAGATCGCGCCGATCATTGCGGTGCCGACGACGGCCGGGACGGGGTCCGAGGTCGGGCGCGCGGGCGTCCTCACCAATTCGGAGACGCACAAAAAGAAGATCATCTTCCACCCGAAGCTCCTGCCCTCGGTCACCATCTGCGACCCGGAGCTGACGGTCGGCATGCCGCGCTTCATCACCGCCGGCACCGGCATGGACGCGCTCGCCCATTGCCTTGAGGCCTATTGCAGCCCCTTCTACCACCCGATGTCGCAGGGCATCGCGCTGGAAGGCATGCGGCTGGTGTTCGAAAACCTGCCCAAGGTCTACGACAACCCCAACGATCTTGAGGCGCGGGCACATATGATGAGCGCCGCCGCCATGGGTGCCGTCGCCTTCCAGAAGGGCCTTGGCGCCATCCATTCGCTCAGCCACCCGGTCGGCGCGGTCTACGGCACCCATCACGGCACCACGAATGCCGTGGTGATGCCAATGGTGCTGGAGTTCAACCGCCCCGCCATCGAGGACCGGATCGAAAAGGCCGCGGCCTATCTTGGCTTTGACGGCGGCTTCCCTGGTTTCCACGATCAGGTCATGGAACTTCGGGCGAAACTTGGCATCCCCGAAAACCTCTCGGCCATGAGCGTGCAGTTCGCCGATCTCGACATGCTGACCGAGATGGCGCTGGAAGACCCGTCCTGCGGCGGCAACCCCATCGCGATGACGAAGGACAACACCCGCAAGCTTTACGACGCCTGCATGTGAGTGGTGGGAGGGGCGGCAGGACCGCCCCTTTCTTCCCTGGGGGGAAGATGGAAACGGTCGAAATCGCGGTCATCGGCGCCGGTATCGTCGGTCTTGCCATCGCACATCGGCTGGCCTCGGCGGGGCGCGAGGTCCTGCTGATCGACCGGGCAGAGCCGGGGTCCGGCGCGTCCTATGGCAATGCCGGGACCATCGCCGATTATGCCGTGCAGCCGGTCGGCACGCCGGATGTGCTGAGGAACCTGCCGGGTCTTCTTCTGGACCGGAACTCGCCGCTGGCCATCCGCAAGGCGGCGCTGCCGACGCTCGCCCCATGGCTTTTGCGCTTCGCGCGTCAGTCGCTGCCGGGGGCGGCGAAGGCCAACGCGCAGGCTTTGGCAGCCCTTCTCGCCGATGCGGCGCCGCGCTGGCGGGCACTGGCGACGGATGCTGGCGCCGGGGAGCTGTTGCAGGACCGGGGCTGCCTTTACTGGTATCAGACCGATGCGGAGTACCGCGCCGCCGCAGCGGACATGGCCTTCCGCCGCAGCCTTGGCGTGGCGGTGGAACTACTCCCGGCTCGCGATCTCGCCGCCCTTGAACCGGGGCTTCCCGTGACGGGCGGCGGCGCGGCCTTCTTTCCGGGCGCCTTGTTCCTCAGCGATCCCGGCAAGGTCGTGGCCCTGGTCTTTGACCGGACGCGGGAGCTTGGCGCGGGCTTTCTGAAGGGCGAGGTGACGGGGCTTCGGGTCGAAACCGATAGCGTCCAGCTCTCCGGCAACGGCCTTGCCGTCACCGCCCGCCACGCGATCATCGCCACCGGCGCGCATGGACGCGGGCTGGCGCGGAAGGCAGGGGACCGCGTACCGCTGGATACCGAACGCGGCTATCACCTCGAATGGGACATGGGCACGCCACGCCTCACCCGCCCGGTCTGCCCCACATCGCGCGGTTTCTACCTCTGCCCGATGGCGGGGCGGCTGCGCGCTGCCGGCACGGTGGAGCTTGGCGGGCTGACCGCGCCACCCTCGCCGCATCGCCTGCAGCGGCTGGAGGAAGGGGCGCGGTCAATCTTCCCCGACCTTCCCGCGCCAGCCCGGACTTGGATGGGCTTTCGCCCCTCGATCCCCGACTCGCGCCCGGTGATCGGCGCTTCGGCGGCGGGGGCTGCAGTGATCCACGCCTATGGCCATGGCCATATCGGCCTGACGCTCGCCCCGGTCACGGCGGAAATGGTCGAAGCCGTGGTCGATGGCCGCGCCCATCCGCTTTTGCCCCTGACTGACCCGCGCCGCTTCTGATGCCGAAGCGTGGCGCTGCCTCCGATTGTACCGGCGCGCGGAACAAACCCGCCAAGCCATCGCCTGCGGCGCGCGCCCCGGTTGACAGTTCCCACCGCTTCACCCCATGTCGGGGCGGCAATTGCATGAGGGTCCATTCATGAAGATCGCAATGATCGGCACCGGCTATGTCGGCCTTGTCTCCGGGGTCTGCTTTTCGGACTTCGGCCATGATGTCGTCTGCGTCGACAAGGACCCGCGCAAGGTCGAGATGCTGACGAAGGGCGAGGTGCCGATCTATGAGCCCGGCCTCGACACGCTGATGGCCAAGAACGTCAGCGCCGGGCGGCTGAATTTCACCGGCGACCTCAAGGCGGCCGTCGATGGCGCCGAGGCGGTCTTCATCGCCGTCGGCACGCCGACAAGGCGCGGCGACGGCCATGCCGACCTTTCCTATGTGATGGCCGCGGCCGAGGAGATTGCCGAGGCGCTGACCGGCTATGCGGTCATCGTGACGAAATCGACCGTCCCCGTCGGCACCAATGCCAAGGTCCGCGCGGTGATCGAAGGCGCGGCTCCGGGCAAGGCATTCGACGTCGCCTCGAACCCCGAATTCCTGCGCGAAGGTGCGGCCATCGACGATTTCATGCGGCCTGACCGCGTCGTCGTCGGCACCACGTCCGAGCGCGCGAAGAAGGTTATGGGCGAGGTCTACCGCCCGCTGTTCCTGCGCGACTTTCCGGTCCTTTTCACCGATCTTGAGACGGCGGAGATGATCAAATACGCCGCCAACGCCTTCCTTGCGACCAAGATCACCTTCATCAACGAAATCGCCCGGCTGTGCGAAAAGGTCGGCGCGGATGTGAAGCAGGTGTCGAAGGGCATGGGGCTGGACAACCGCATCGGCAACAAGTTCCTCCATGCCGGCCCCGGCTACGGCGGGTCGTGCTTCCCGAAGGATACGACCGCGCTCGCCCGGATCGGGCAGGAATATGCAGCGCCCATCCAGATCGTCGAGACCGTCATCAAGGTCAATGAAGAGGTCAAGCGCCGGATGGTCGAGAAGGTCATGGACCTTTGCGGCGGTTCGGTGAACGGCAAGACCGTCGCCGTCCTCGGCGTGACCTTCAAGCCCAATACCGACGACATGCGCGACGCGCCCTCGCTGACCATCGTGCCGGCGCTGGTCGGGGGTGGTGCCAAGGTGCGGGTGGTCGACCCGCAGGGCCGCCGCGAGGGCGAGCATCTTCTGCCCGGCGTCGAATGGCTCGACGATCCCTATCAGGCGGCGAAGGATGCCGATGTGGTGGTGCTTCTGACCGAATGGAACGAATTCCGGGCGCTCGATCTTGGGCGGCTGGCCCGCGCGATGAAGCATCCGCGGATGGCCGACCTTCGGAATATCTATTCGCCAAAGGATGCCGATCTCGCGGGTTTCGAGGCCTATACGGCGGTGGGGCGCTGAGCCGGACCGCCGGGGTTCCACCCCGGACCCCGGGGGTATTTGGACAACGAAGAAGCTCAGGGCGTGAAGAGAGTTTTGAGGTCTTCGCGAAGGAGGTTCTTCTGCACCTTGCCCATCGTGTTGCGCGGCAGGTCTTGGCGGATGTCGATGTGCTTGGGCTGCTTGAACTTGGCGAGGCTTGAGGCGAGCGCTGCCTGAACCGCCTTGGCGTCGATTGACGCCCCCGCCTCGGGCACCAGCACGGCCACCACTGCCTCGCCGAAATCGGGATGCGGCACACCGATCACGGCGCTTTCTTGGACGCCGGGCAGCGCGTCGAGCGCCATTTCCACCTCTTTGGGGTAGACGTTGAAGCCGCCGGAGATCACCAGATCCTTGGCGCGGCCGACGATGGTGACATAACCATCGGCGTCGATGGTGCCGAGGTCGCCGGTGATGAAGAAGCCGTCGGGGCGAAGCTCCTCGGCGGTCTTTTCGGGCATCCGCCAGTAGCCCTGGAAGACGTTCGGGCCGCGCACCTCGATGGTGCCGATCTCACCTTTCGGCACCTCTTTGCCGGTGCCGTCGCAGACCTTCACCTCCACGCCCGGCAGCGGGAAACCCACCGTGCCGGCCTGCCTTTCGCCTTCGTAGGGGTTCGAGGTGTTCATGTTGGTTTCGGTCATGCCGTAGCGTTCAAGGATGCGCTGGCCGGTCCGCGCCTCCCATTGCCGGTGCGTCTCGGCCAGGAGGGGCGCGGAGCCTGAGACGAAAAGCCGGATGTTGCCGACAAGATCGCGGGTCAGGCGGGGATCGTCGAGAAGGCGCGTGTAGAAGGTCGGCACGCCCATCATCGCGGTCGCCTGCGGCAGGAAGCGGACCACCTCCTCGGCGTCGAACTTCGGCAGGAAGATCATCGGGCAGCCGGCGAGAAGCGCCACGTTGGTGGCGACGAACAGCCCGTGGGTGTGGAAGATCGGCAGGGCGTGGAGAAGGACATCCTTTTCGGTGAAGCGCCAGTAATCCGTCAGCACACGGGCGTTCGACAGGAGGTTGTCGTGGCTGAGCATTGCGCCCTTGGAGCGGCCCGTCGTGCCGGAGGTATAGAGGAAGGCGGCAAGATCACCGGGGGCGCGGGGTTCGACGGCCATGGGGGGCAGTCCCCGCGCAAGGTCGGCAAGGCTGCCGGTCCCGTCCGGGTCGAGTGTCAGGAGCCGCGCCCCGGCGGCCTCGGCCACAGGGGCAAGCGCAGCGGCGACCTTGTTGCCGGCGACCAGCAGCTCCGCACCGGCGTCACCGACAAAATAGGCCATCTCAGTTGGCGTGTAGGCAGTATTCAGCGGCAGGAAGACCACGCCCTGCCGGATCGCCCCGGCGATGAGGGCGAGCATGTGGGGGCTTTTGTCCATCTGCATCGCTACCCGGTCGCCGGGCATTAGCCCCGCCTGACGAAGCGCCGCGCCATAGCTTGCGGCAAGATCGCAGAAGGCGCCATGCGTCAACGAGGACCCGTCGGGAAGATGGAGGAACGGGGTTGCCAGCCCCTCATGCCGGCCAAAGAGCGCGTCGTAGAGATGATTGGCCATGGTCGCCCCCAGTTTCCTGCCAAGGGCTTAGCGGCCCCTGCCGGCGAATTCTAGCGGGCCCTACGGCCTTTCGCGAGGCTGAAGGCGAATAAGGCGGCTGCGGCGGTCACGATGCTTGGCCCCGCCGGCGTGTCATAGGTGAAGGAGCCCCAGAGGCCGGCAAGGACCGAGGCGCAGCCGATGAGGACGGCGATCAGCGCCATGCCTTCGGGCGTGCGGGCAAAGCTCCGCGCGGCGGCGGCGGGCACGATCAGCATGGCGGAGATGAGAAGCGCGCCGACGATCTTGATCGCCACGGCGACGACGAGCGCCAAGGCTACGGTCAGCACGAAACGCTCCCGGCGGGGGTCGAGGCCCGCCGCCTGCGCCAGTTCCTCGTTCACCGTCGCAGTCAAAAGCGCGTTCCAGCGCCAGGCGAGAAGGCCGAGAACGATGGCCGCCCCGCCCCAGATCCAGGCAAGGTCGGCAAGGCTGACCGTCAGGATATCACCGAAGAGAAAGGCGCTGAGGTCGCTTCGGACCTGCGGCGCGAAGGAAATGGCGACAAGGCCGATCGCCAGCGCCGAATGGGCAAGGACGCCAAGGATGGTGTCGGCGGCGCGGTCGCGGCTGGACAGGACGGTGACGAGCGAGGCGACGGCGAGCGCAACGAGCGCGGTGCCAAGGGCAACCGGCAGGTCGGACAGCAGCGCCAGCGCCACGCCGAGAAGCGCCGCATGGGCGGTGGCATCCCCCATGTAGGCCATGCGTCGCCAGACGACGAAGGCGCCAAGCGGGCCGGCGGCCAGCATCAGGCCGACCCCGGCGAGGGCCGCATGGATCAGGAAGGCGTCAGGCATCGGCACCCTCATGATGATGGTGGTCGTGGTCATGATCGCAGCCGTCATGGACATGGTCGTGGTCGTGCATGTGCCGGTAAAGCGCCAGCGCGCCCCCCGTCCCCATGCCGAAAAGCGCGCGGTACTCCGGGGCGGCGGAGACGATCTCCGGCGTCCCCTCACAGCAGACATGGCCGTTGAGGCAGATCACCCGGTCCGAGGCGCGCATGACGACGTGAAGGTCATGGCTGACCATAAGCACCGCCGCTCCGGTTTCGGCCCGCACCTCTTCCAGAAGCTTGTAGAACGCAGCCTCGCCGGGCTGGTCGAGGCCTTGGGTCGGTTCATCGAGGATCAGGATTTCGGGCGCGGAGAGAAGCGCCCGCGCGAGGAGCACGCGCTGCAGCTGGCCACCAGACAGCGCGGAGACCTGGCGGCGTTCCAGTCCGGCGACCCCGGTCCGGCCAAGCGCCTCGGCGGCGACGGCATCGCTTACGGGACGGGGCAGCGACAGGAAGCGGCGCACGGTCATCGGCAGGGCCGCATCGACATGGAGGCGCTGCGGCACGTAGCCGATGCGAAGGCCGGGCTTCCGCGTCACCGCGCCGCTGCTGCCGGGCTCGAGCCCGATCAGCGCGCGGATCAGCGTCGACTTGCCGGAACCGTTCGGCCCGAGGACGGTGACGATCTCACCGCCCGCGATGCGGAAGTTCACGCCGCGGAGGATGTCGTGGCTGCCGCGCCGGACGCCAAGCCCCTGCGCCTCAATCAACGGCATGGGGCACCCCGCGGCAGGCGGGGCAAAGGCCCACGGCCTCCACATTCATCCGCTCGACCGAAAAGCCGATGGCTTTCGCGGCATCGTCCATCGCCCGGCCGACCGCATCGGCGGGGGCTTCGGCCACGGCGTTGCAGGCATGGCAGATGAAGAAGGCGGGGCGGTGCGCGGTGCCGGGGCACATGCAGGCGGCGAAGGCATTCAGCCGCCGGATCCGGTGCGCGAGCCCATGATCGACGAGGAAATCGAGCGCGCGGTAGGCAACCGGAGGCTGCTTGCCGAAACCGTCCTCGGCCAGTTGCTCCAGAACCTCGTAAGCGCCCATTGCGCGGTGCGAACGCAGGAGGATCTCCAGCGCCCGGCGGCGCACCGGCGTCAGGTTGACGCCCTGCCGTTCGCTGAGCGCGTCGGCCTCGGCCAGAACGCCGTCGGCACAATGGGAATGGTCATGCGAGCGGAAAGCCAGCGGGGCGGTGTCAGGATCGGGCGGCATGTTATAGTATCACAATCTGGTTGACACGTTACGATATAACATACTAACAGCCTCCGCCAACCGCAATGCCCCGGAGTACCCGATGCGCCTGTCCCCGTCCGCCGCTCTTCTCGCCTTTCTGCCCGTGGCTGCGCAGGCCGAAGTTCCCGCCGTTGTCGCCGATACGCCGGTGGTGCATTCGCTGGTGGGTGAGGTGATGGGCGATCTAGGAACGCCCGAGCTTCTGGTCAGTGGCGGCGCCGATCCGCATGATTACCAGCTTCGGCCATCGCAGGCGCGGGCGCTGGCGAATGCGGGGGCCATCTTCTGGGTCGGGCCGGAGATGACGCCCTGGTTGAACGATGTGGTGGCCACGTCAGGGGCGGGCGACAAGGTTGTGTTGCTCGATCTGCCCGGCACGCATCTGCGTGACTTCGGCGCCGGAGACGAGCCGGATGAGGGCCGCGATTCCCATGCCTGGCTCGATCCCGGCAATGCGCGCATCTGGCTTGGCGCGATCGCCGAAACGCTCGCCACGAGAGACCCCGACAACGCGACGGCCTATCGGGCGAATGCGGAGGCTGCGACTCAGGCGCTCGACCGGCTCGACGCCGATCTGAAGGCGCGTCTCGCGGGCGTCGCGGGCGGCATCGTCGTGGCGCATGATGCCTATGGCTATTTCGCCGATCACTACGGCCTCACGGTGGTTGCCAGCCTCGCGGGCGGCGATGCTGCCCAGCCGGGCGCGGCGCATCTTTCGGAGGTTGCGGCACTTGTCAGGGACGGCGGCGCCACCTGCGTCTTTCCCGAGACCGGCCATGACCCGAAGCCCGCCGTGGCCTTGGCCGGGGAGACCGGCATCAAGGTCGGCGAGGCGCTCGACCCCGAAGGACTGGGCATGGCGCCCGGCCAGGGCCTTTACGCAGCGCTGATGACGGCACTTGCCGAAAAGATCGCGGCCTGCGCCGGCTGAGGCCGTTCTCTCTGTTGCCTTGCGGACGGGGCTGGCGGAAGATGACCCGAGGCCCACAAGGCCAATGCAGAAAGCGCCATGCCCCGATCCGTCGATTTTCCCGAAGCTTTCAGCGAGCTTGGCCAACTCGTCGGCCTCTCGCGCCCGGCGGGCCTGTGCTTTGCCGCGATCTGGCGGGCGGCGCAGGCGCCTTGTGCCGATGATCTGACGGCGACGCTCGGCCTGTCCCGCTCGAACGTCTCGACCGCGCTGAAGGAGTTGCGCGACTGGGGGCTGGTCTCGCGGGTCAGGGCGCCGGGCGACCGGAAGGAATACTTCGCCGCCGATCCCGACCCGTGGCAGGTTCTTGGCGTCATGCTCGGCGCGTTCCAGCGCCGGGCGCTGTCGCCGGCCATCGACCGGCTTCTATCGGCCGAAGAGGGCGGCGATGCCCGCGCGGCAGCCCTTCATGCGGCGCTGAGCCCGCTTTCCGACCGGCTGGCCGCCCTTGCAGCCCTTCCCGCCCGCGACCTTGCTGGCGCGGCTGAGTGGAATGGCGGCAGGGCTGAAGCGGGCGGCAAGAAGAAAAAGAAGAAGCGCAAGGAATAGGCAGCCGTTACCCCCGGGCGATGCGTGGGCGGCCGGTGACGCGGATGCGAAGCCGCGCCTCGATGAACATGGGCTGGCCTTCCACATCGACCTCGGTGAGGTCGCAGTGCTCCGTCACCCGCACGTCCTCCACCCCTGCCGCCACGGCCTTGGCGCGGGCCTCGGCCTCAAGCGCCGCGCGCAGCCGCTCGATGGCCTTGTCGCGTTCGTTGAACCGGGCCGGGCCTTCGGCGAGATGCGCCACGAAAAGGCCGGGGCCGGGCGAGGAGACGAGCCCTTCGGCATGGACGGCACTTTGGCCGACGACCGCGCCGATGGCATTGGCGACGCCGGCATGTTCGGGCAGGATCATCCGGGCATTCAGCGCCTGACCGACCGCGCCGTAATAGCTCGGCGCCGACGCGCCAAGGCCGATCACCGGCAGCGCGAGTTCGGCATTCAGGCGCAGGATACCCGAATGCCCGGCCAGACCGGCGCGCAGAAGCGGATGGCGGGCCAGAACTTCGGGCGCGTCATGCCAGCCTTCCTCCTCGGCGAAGGCCGCCTCAAGCAGGCACTCCACGGTCTGTTCGGTCAGCTGGTCGATGATGCCCTGCGCGATGACCTCGGGGCTTTCCGCGATCCGGTCGCCGCGCCCGTTCCGGCGCTTGGCGAACAGCGTCACCGCCTTCCGCGCCGCCTTTGCATCCCAACTGTCGAGCCGGCCAAGGACATGGGAGGCGTCCGACGGCGTCACCCCGGCGATCATCACCTGTCCGCGAGCAACCAGCCGCATCAGCGCCGGCAGGTCGAGCCGGGTCCTGACCGCATCCGCCAGCCGCACCGGGCCAGCCTCAAGCCTTGCGACCACGCCTTCCTCGCGCGGGGCGAGGCCCAGGGGCGGCGTGCCGCGCCACATCGGCAGGGCAAAGCGCCCGTCCATCTCGCCCACCGCATCCTGCGCCAGCCAGGCGTCGAGTGCGTCATGGACCAGCCCCGGCCAATCGCGCGCGGCCAAGGACACCGGCACCAGCCGGCGCGGCCCGAGGCGGAGCCTTGTCCGCAAGCCCTCCTCAAGATGCACCTCGCTGTCGCCGCCAAGGCCGGTCGTCCGCATCGCCACGGCCTCGACCATGGTGCGGAACTGGCCGACACGGGCGCCGAGGGGGTCGATGGCCGGCAGGCCGCCGCGCAGAAGGCAGACATCCGTCGTGGTGCCGCCGATGTCGGAGATGAGCGCGTCGGTCTCCCCCGTCAGCCAGCGCGCCCCGGCGACGCTCGCGGCGGGACCGGAGAGGATGGTCTCGATCGGCCTTTCGCGGGCCATGGTCGCAGAAACAAGCGCGCCGTCGCCACGGACGACCATCAAGGGCGCGTCGATGCCGATCCGGATCATATGGCCTTGGCAGGAGGATATGAGGTGGTCGATCATGCCGATCAGCCGCGCATTCAGCACCGCCGTCAGCGCCCGGCGCGGGCCGTTCAGGCCGGCGGAAAGCTCATGCGAGCAGGTGACGGGCTTGCCGGCCATCTGGCGGATCAGGTCGCGCGCGGCAAGCTCATGCGCCGGGTTGCGGGTGGCAAAGCTCGCCGCCACGGCAAAGCCGCTGACGCCGCCGGCGAGGTCGTCCAGCTGCGCCCTCAGCGTCGCCACATCCAGCGGCCTGAGTTCTGTGCCGCCATGGTTGTGGCCGCCCGCGACCCAGATCACCGGATCGCCCTTCATCGATTCCTCAAGTCCGGCGCGGCGGAACTCTCCCTGATCGAAACCGATGAACACCAGAGCCACGCGGCCACCCTGCCCTTCCACCAGCGCATTGGTCGCAAGCGTCGTCGACAGCGAGACGAGGCCCACCTGCCCCGGCGCGATCCCGGCCCTGGCGATGGCGGCGTCGATGGCGCCACCGACGCCGATGGCAAGATCGGGCCGCGTGGTCAGCGCCTTGGCCGAAGCGATGACGCGGTCCTCGCCTTCATCCAGCACGACCGCATCGGTATAGGTGCCGCCTGTATCGACACCGAGAAGATAGCTCATCTTAACGTCCTAACGTGCGTCCCTGAGGATGCGCGCGGCGCCCATCCAGCCCACCAGAATGCTGGGCGCATTGGTATTGCCGCCGATCAGCGTTGGAAAGACCGAAGCGTCACAGACCCTGAGGCTACGGACGCCCCGCACCTTCATATCGGGGTCAAGCGCCGAGGTCGCGGGATCGGTCCCCATCCTGACGGTGCAGGAGGGGTGGTAGACCGTACCCGACCGCGCGCGGAAATCGGCGATCAGGTCGTCGTCGGACTTAACCTCCGGGCCGGGGCGCAGTTCCTCGGCGATCAGCGCGCGGATCGGGTCCTCTGCGGCGATCTTGCGCAGGTATTTCACCGCCGCCAGCATCTCGGCCACGTCATGGTCGGTGGAAAAGGCGTTGGCGGTGATGCGGGGATGCGCGAAGGGGTCGGGCGATTTCAGCGCGATCTCGCCCCGGCTGGTCGGGCGGCAGTTGGAAAGGCCGATGGACATGCCGGAAAAGGGATCGGGGGTCAGCAGCGGACGTTCGCCGTCACGCGGGATCAGGGTGGAAAAGGCCTGAAAGTATAGCTGCATGTTGGGGCGGGGAAGTGCCGGGTCAGTGCGGAAAAAGCCGCCAGCGTGGTTGATCGACTTCGCCAGGGGGCCGGTGCCAAGCAGGAAATACTCGATCCCGACGCGCAACTTGCCCCACCACGGCCGCAGGATGTCGTTGTAGGTCGGCACGTTCATGCGCCAGGTGTAGTTGATGCCCTGATGGTCGTTGAGGTTCTGCCCGACCTCGGGGCTGTCGGCGACAATGGCAATCCCGTGGTCGCGAAGATGCGCCGCAGGGCCGATTCCCGACAGCATCAGAAGCTGCGGCGAGTTGATGGCGCCGCCGGCAAGGATCACCTCGCCCGCCGCCATTGCCTGCTTGGTGACACCGTTGTAGCGGTATTCGACCCCGGTGGCGCGCCCATCCTCGACAATGACCCGCGTGACATGGGCACCGGTCAGCACCTTCACATTCGGCCGCTTCATCGCCGGATGCAGGAAGGCGCGAGCGGCGGAGTTGCGGCGGGCATTCCGGATCGTCATCTGGTAGATGCCGACGCCTTCCTGTTCCGCCCCGTTGAAATCGGCAAGCCGCTTCAGGCCGGTAGCTTCGGCCGCCGCGATATAGCTTTCGACCAGAGGATGCAGGTCGCGCCGGTTGGCCGAGATGAAGAGGGGGCCGCCGGTGCCGCGATGGGCGTCGCCACCCGCCTCGTTATCCTCGATGGCGCGGTAGGCGGCGGTCACGGCCTCCGCCCCCCAGTCCGGGCCAGCAAGGTCGGCCCAGTCGTCGTAGTCGCTTTTGTGGCCCCTGATCCAGACCATGGCATTGATGGAGCTTGATCCTCCAAGGATCTTGCCGCGCGGCCAGTGGTCGCGCTGCCCGGCCAGCCCCGGATCGGGTTCGGTCCGGTACATCCAGTTCACGGCGGGGTCGTAGAAGAGCTTGCCGTAGCCAAGCGGCAGCCGGACGTATAAGCGCCGGTCGCTGCCGCCCGCTTCCAGCACCAGAACCCGGTGCCGACCGCTGGCCGAGAGCCGTTCGGCCAGAACGCAGCCGGCGGAGCCTGCCCCGACGATCACATAATCGAATTCTGCCTTGTCGGGTAACACGCTCATCGCCCGGATATGACCATCCGCCCCTTGGCCCGGCTGTCACCGAACCGACACGAAAGGTCGCATCTATTCCAGCCGCGCCGGGAAGCCATCGGCGCGAAGGTCGGTCCCCAGCAGGTCCTCAAGCAATTTCGCGATCATCGGCGACTGGGCGGCACCGCCATAGGCCGCCTTCGCCGCGACATAGGTCTGTTCCGTCGCGGCGGCGAGGTCCAGCGGTACGCCAAACTCACGCCCGAAGCCCAGTGCGAAGCCGAGGTCCTTCAGCGCCAGATCGACCGAAAAGGCGATGTCGTAGGAGCCATTGAGGATCAGCGCCCCTTCCGTCTCATGCACGAAGGAATTGCCGGATGAGGCGCGAATCGCCTCCCACGATTGCTTCAGGTCCAGCCCGCCGCGTTTGGCCAGCATCAGCGCTTCGGAGGTGGCTTTCAGGTGGATGAAGGCCAGCATGTTGGTGATGACCTTGATGATGGCCGATGACCCGAGCGGCCCCATGTGGAAGATGCGGTTGCCCATGGCTTCCATCGCCGGGCGGTGCAGCTCCACCAGATCGGCATCGCCGCCCGGCAGCATGGTGATCTCACCGCGCGCGGCAAGGTGGACGCCGCCGGTGACCGGCAGTTCCAGCATCCGGACGCCCGCGTCCGATGCGATCTTCGCCAGCCTGAGCACGTCGTCGCGGCCAAGGGTGGACATCTCCACCCATGTCGCGCCGGGTTTCATCACCGGCAGAATCTCCCGCAGAACTGCCTCGGACACGGTGGGCGACGGCAGGCAGGTGACGACATGGTCGACCGAAGCCGCCAATGCGGCAGCGCTTGCGGCCCCGACCGCGCCCAGCGCGAGAAGCGGCTCTGCCAGGCCCTGATCGCGGTCATAGACCATGAGGCCCGACCCCGCGCGGGCCAGACAGGCAGCGCATTTGCCGCCGAGATTTCCCAGCCCTATGTAGCCGTACATCATGGCGACCTCAGCGGACATAGATGTTGTAGGCCTTGCGGAGCGCGCGGTCGATCTCGGGGTCGATCAGGTTGCCGGCCTTGGCGAGGATCTCGTTCTTCCGGGCGATGGCGGTGTCAAGGAGCAGCGGCTTTCCGGCCTCGTTCCATTCCTTCGGGCTCATCCGGTTGCCGACGGCGGGGTAGATGTATTCCGTCTGCATCAGGCTCAGCGTCTGGTCCGAGCCGAGGTAGTGGCCCGGCCCGCCAAGGCAGACCTCCTTCATCGCCTCGATCGAGGTCGAATCCGGCGTCACGTCGATCCCGCGCACCAACCGCATCGCTTGACCGAGAAGATCGTCGCCAAGGATCAGGCTTTCCATGCAGAACCCGAGAAGCGAGGCATGCATGCCGACCGCCTCATAGCACATGTTGAGGCCGGCAAGCCCGGCGAGGGCGTTGGTGATCCCCTGCTCCCAGCCGGCCTGCATGTCCGGCAGCTTGCTGTCGGAAATGCCCGAGGCCGCGCCGCCGGGGAGGTCGTAGAAGCGGTGCATCTGCGCGCAACCCGCCGTCAAGAGCGCCTGTTCCGCAGAGCCGCCCGACATGGCGCCGGTCCTGAGGTCGCTGACAAATGGCCAGGTGCCGAAGATCGCCGGGGCGCCCTTCCTGATCGCGTTCACATAGACGACGCCGGCAAGGCATTCGGCCACCGCCTGCACGATGGTGAGCGCGATGGGCGCGGGCGCCGTCGCCCCGGCCTGCCCGGCGCTCAGCAGCAGCATCGGCATGCCACGGCGGATGCAATCCTCCATGGTGATGCAGCTTTCCTCGGCGAATTTCATCGGCGGCACGACGAAGCAGTTGGAGTTCGAGACGAAGGGCCGCTCCAGCCATTTCTCCTCGCCGCCCGCGATGGTGTAGAGCATGTCGAAGCAGTCGGCGACATGGGAGGGGTCGCTGAACGAGGTGCCGATGTGCTTCCGCGTGCCGGCAATGCAGGCGTAAAGCGTGTTGAGGTCCATCTCCTTGTTGTCGACCACGTCACGGGCAACCATCGTGCGCTGGTAGAAATGGATATTGTCGAGATTGTCGACGAGCCGCGCCGCGTCATAAAGATCCTGCGCGGTGGATTCGCGGTAGTCGAGCGTTATGGGATCGACGATATGCACCGCCGCGCCCGCCGTGCCGTAATGGACCTTGGTGCCGGATAGGTGCAGGTCGTGCTTCGGGTCGCGGGCATGAAGCGTGATGTTGCGCGCAGCGACCGCCAGCATGTCCTCGACCAGCGCGCGGGGAAAGCGGATGCGCCCGTCGTCGCCCTGAATGGCACCGGCGCCGGTCAGGATTTCCACCCCCGATTGCGGCGCCTGGCTGAGGCCGATCACCTCAAGCGCCTCAAGGGCTGACGCATGGATCGTCTGTACATCGGCCTCGGTCAGGGGCTTGTACTGGCCGCCCGACATGCCTGCGCGCACCGGGCGCAGGTTCTCGGCCAGAGGGGCCGCCCGCGCCGCCCGCCGCGCCTCACGCCCGCCGGCGCGTGCCGCCCGCCTCGGTTCACAATTCAGCGCTTCGTCAGACATCGCCCGACCCTTTCTTCAAAAACCCGTCTATTTCATCGCCCGACGCCGCCGCCATCAGCGGCGCGAAGGAACCTTTGCCCAGCATTGCAGCCACGGAATCGCGGATCGCCGCATGGGTCACCCGTGCAACCTGTGACCCGACCGAAATGCGCCTGACGCCCATCGCCGCCAGCTCCGGCACTGTCAGCGCCCGGATCGGCCCCGCCGCCAGCGCATTCACCGGCTTTTTCACCGAAGCCAGCACCTTTGCCAGTTCCGCCTTTCCGGGTGGCGCCGGCAGGTAAAGCAGGTCGGCCCCCGCCGTCTCGAACGCTTGCAGACGGCGGATGCCCTCGGCCAGATCATAGCTGCCGTTCATCACGCCATCGGCGCGGGCGCACAGCACGAAGGGCCGGCCAAGGCCCCGCGCCGCCGCAACCGCCGCCCTGATCCGCTCGACGGCAAGATCGAAGGCATAGGCGGGATTGCCCGCCTCCATCACCGTATCCTCGATGGAACAGCCCGAAAGCCCGACCTCGGCGGCGAGCCGGATCGTCTCGGCCACGCCGTCGGGGTCATCGGCGAAGCCGTTCTCGAAATCGCCCGAAACCGGCAGGGGGGACGCGGCCACCAGATCCGCGGCATGGGCCAGCGCCTCATCCCGGCTGACGCCGCCAAGGTCGGCGCGGCCAAGGGTGAAAGCATGGGCCGCCGAGCTGGTCGCCAGCGCCTTGGCGCCCAGCGCCGCCATCATCCGCGCCGATCCCCGGTCCCAGGGGTTGGGGAGGACGAAGCAGCCCGACTGGTGGAGGTCGTGGAAGGCCTGATGCCGCGCCGCCAGTGTCATAGCTTCACCCGTTCGGACTTCGGATCATACATCGGCTGAAGGCTCGCCTCGGCCGTCACCCGCCGCCCGGCGATCTCGATCTCGTAGGCGGAGGCCAGCACTTCCTCCGCGCTTTCACCGCGACAGGGCACATAGCCCATGCCGATCGCCCCGCCGAGGTGATGGCCGTAGTTGCCCGAGGTCACGGTGGAGACGATCCTGCCGTCGCGCACCACCGCCTCATTGTGGAAAAGGCTCGGCTCCGGGTCGGTCAGGCGGAACTGCACCAGCCGCCGGTCCAGCCCCGCCTCCTGCTTCCGCAGCACCGCATCACGGCCGATGAAGGCGGGCTTCTTCTTCGACACGGCAAAGCCAAGCCCCGCCTCAAGCACGTGATCCTCGTCAGTTATGTCATGGCCCCAGTGCCGGTATGCCTTCTCGATCCGGCAGCTATCAAGCGTATGGAGGCCGCAAAGCTTCAGCCCGACCTCCGCCCCCGCCTCGTCCAGCGTCTCGAAGACATGGGCGGTCTGGTCGGAGCTCACGTAAAGCTCCCAGCCCAGCTCGCCGACATAGGTCACGCGGTGCGCGCGGGCGATGCCCATGCCGATCTCGATCTCCTGCACGGTTCCGAAGGGGAAGGCGGCGTTGGAGAAGTCATCGGGGCTGACAAGGGTCATGAGGTCGCGCGCCTTCGGCCCCATGATGCAAAGCACCGATTCCGCTGCCGTGACATCGGTGATGACAGCGAAATCATCGCCGACATGGGCGCGAAGCCAGGCGAGGTTGCGTTGCAAGGTCGCCCCCGGCACGACCAGAAGATAGGCCGTCTCCGAAAGCCGCGTCACCGTCAGGTCGGCCTCGATCCCGCCGCGTTCGGTCAGGAACATGGTGTAGGCGATCCGCCCCGGCGCCACGTCCATCTCGGCCGAACAGACGCGGTTGAGGAAGGCCGTGGCCCCCCGCCCCTCGACCCGGATCTTGCCGAAAGAGGTCATGTCGAAGAAGCCGACGCCGGCCCGGATCGCCAGATGCTCGGCCTTCTGGTTGTCGAACCAGTTGGTCCGGCCCCAGGAATATTCGTATTCCGCCTTCTGGCCCGGGTTCGCGAACCAGTTCGCCCGCTCCCAACCCGCCGCCTCACCAAAGACGGCACCCCGCGCCTTCAGGTGATCGTGGATCGGCGTCCGCCGCACCCCGCGCGAGGTCGTGACCTGGCGGTAGGGGAAATGGTCGGCGTAAAGCAGGCCCAGCGTCTCCGACACCCGTTCCTTCAGATAGCGGCGGTTCCGCTGGAACGGCTGGGCGCGGCGGATATCCACCTCCCAAAGGTCAAAGGGCGGTTCGCCATCGTTCATCCATTGTGCCAGTGCCATGCCCGCGCCGCCGGAACCCGCGATCCCGACGGAGTTGTAGCCTGCGGCGATCCAGTAACCCTTCTTCTCAGGGCTTTCGCCCAGATAGTAGCGGTCATCCGGCGTGAAACTTTCCGGACCGTTGAAGAAGGTATGGATGCCGGCCGTCTGGAACATCGGCAGCCGGTTCATCGCCTGTTCGAGGATCGGCATGAAATGGTCCCAGTCCTCAGGCAGCGTGTCGAACTCGAAATCCTCGCGGATGCCGTTCATGCCCCAGGGCTTGGCCTTCGGCTCAAAGGCGCCGAGCATCATCTTGCCGGCGTCTTCCTTGTAATAGGCACATTCATCCGGCACCCGCAGCACCGGCAGGCGCGACAGGCCCGCGATCGGCTCGGTGACAAGATAGAAGTGCTCGCAGGCATGAAGCGGCAGCGTCACGCCCGAGGCGCCCGCCAGCTCGCGCCCCCACATGCCGCCGCAGTTGACCACCATCTCGGCGACGATCGACCCCTTCTCGCCGCCCGCCTCCCATTCGACGCCGGTCACGCGGGCGCCGTCGTCGGTGACCTTCGTCACCTTCACGCCCTCAAGGATCTTCGCCCCCCGCATCCGCGCGCCCTTGGCCAGCGCCTGGGCGATGTTGGCCGGGTCGCATTGCCCGTCCAAAGGCAGATGCACCGCCCCCACCACGCCCGAGACATTGAGATGCGGATACATCGCCTTCACTTCGGCGGGCGAGATTTCCCCGACCTCCACGTCGAAGGCGCGTGCCAGTGTCGCCTGCCGGTAAAGCTCTTCCTTCCGCGCCTCGGTCAGCGCGACGGAGATCGAGCCGACCTGCCGCATCCCGGTCGCCACCCCGGTCTCGGCCTCGAGCTTGACGTAGAGATCGGCCGAATACTTGGCGAGCCGCGTCATGTTCTGGCTGGCGCGCAATTGCCCGATCAGCCCGGCCGCATGCCAGGTCGTGCCCGAGGTCAGCTTCCGCCGTTCCAGCAGCACGATGTCCTTCCAGCCGAGCTTGGCCAGATGATAGGCGACCGAACAGCCGGAAATACCGCCGCCGATGATGACGACACGGGCATGGGTAGGAACGTCAGCCATGAGGTTTCTGCACTTTCTGTCCTGAAATACTCCGGGGGTCCGGGGGCAGCGCCCCCGGCACCCTCAGCCCTTGATACGTTCGTTCTTCGGGTCCCAGATCGGACCGTCGCCCTCGACCGTGGCCGGGAAGCGTTCGCCGTAGATCTCGACCTCGACCCTGGTCCCCGGTTCGGCAAGATCGGCGCGGAGCATGCCCAGCGCCAGCGACTTGCCCACCCGGTAGCCCCAGGCGCCCGATGTCGTCTCGCCCGCCACCTTGCCATCATGCCAGAGCGTCGACATGTAGGGCGCATCCGCTGCCCCGGCCTCCACCGTCAGCGTGACGAAGCGCTTCTTCACGCCGGCCTGCCTTTCGGCCAGAAGGGCGGCCTTGCCGGGGAAGTCCTTTTCCCAGCGCACGAAGCGTTCCAGCCCGCCTTCCAGAAGCGAATAGTCCGTCGAAAGGTCGCCCTTCCAGGCGCGGTAGCCCTTTTCGATGCGCAAGGAGTTCAGCGCCCGCATGCCGAAGGGCACGGCGCCCCCCGCCAGAAGGGCCTCGTAGATCGCGGGCGCGTCGGCGCGGTCGCAGTGGATCTCCCAGCCAAGCTCGCCAGCGAAGGACACCCGCACCAGCGCCACATCGCGGCCAGCGACCTTGGCGAAATACTGGACCGAAAGCCAGGGGAGCGTCAGGTCGCCCTCGGTGATCGGGGCGAGGAGGTCGCGCGCCTTGGGGCCGGTGACGATGAAGCAGTGGATACGGTCGGACCAGTCCTCGATCGTCACCCCGTCCGGCAACCCGCGCTTCAGCACGTCCCGGTCATGCCACTGGGCGACGGAGGCGGTGATGACGCCCACATCCTCGTCGCTGAAGGGCAGCACCGTCATCTCGGTCAGGATGCGGCCGCGGTCGTCGGCGAAATAGGCGAGGCCGGTCTTTCCCGGCTGCGGCAGGCGCGAACAAGTCAGGCTGTCGAGATGCGCGCGCGCGCCGGGGCCTGTCAGCCTGAGCCGCGTGAAGCCCGAAAGGTCGAGCACGCCGACAGCGTCCCGCACCGCCTCGCATTCGGCGCGGATGCGATCCTCCCACGGGCCGGCGCGGTTCCAGGTCTGGGTCGCATCCCAGCTGGTGTCATCGCCCGGCTTGGCGAACCATTCCGCCCGCTCCCAGCCGTTATAGGGCGCCATCTGGCCGCCGAGCGCCTTCAGCTTCTCATGCACCGGCGACAGGCGCCGGTCGGGGGCGGCGGGCCAGCGCGCCATCGGGAAATGCATGCCGTATTCGTGGCCGTAGACTTCCTTGCCCTTGGCCACGCAATAGTCGGCATCGGCATAGCCGGTGAAGCGGCGCGGGTCGCAGGACCACATGTCCCATTCCGTCGCCCCTTCCGTCACCCATTCCGCCAGCACCTTGCCCGCGCCGCCGGCCTGGGCGATGCCGAAGGTGAAGACGCAAGCCTCGAACGCATTCGGAACACCCGGCATCGGGCCGATCAGCGGGTTGCCGTCGGGCGCATAGGGGATCGGGCCGTTGATGACCTTGGAAATCCCGGCGGTGCCCAGAAGCGGCACCCGCGCCATCGCATCCTCGATATACCATTCCAGCCGTTCCAGATCGTCGGGGAAAAGCTGGAAGCTGAAATCCTCGGGGAAGGGATCGTCGGGGTTCACCCAATGGGCGCGGCAGTTCCGCTCGTATGGCCCAAGGTTGAAGCCGGTCTTTTCCTGACGGAGATAGTAAGAAGAATCCACATCGCGCAAGAGTGGCAGCTTGTGGCCGACCTCCTTCGACCATGCCTCGATCTCGGCGACAGGTTCGGACAGCAGATACTGATGGCTCATCACCATCATCGGCACGGTGCGGCCGCCGTAAGGCTTGAACCATTCGCCGACCTTCTGGGCGAAGTAACCAGCGGCGTTGATGATGATTTCGCAGCGGATCGAGCCTTTTTCGGTGTGGACGATCCATTCGCCATTCTCGCGGCTGACCCCGGTTGCCGGGGTGAAGCGCAGGATCGTCCCGCCCATGTCGCGCGCACCCTTGGCCAAGGCCTGGGTCAGTTGCGCAGGATCAATGTCGCCATCGGCGGGATCGTAGAGCGCGCCTTTCAGGTCATGGGTCTCAAGGAAGGGATACTTGCCCCGGATCTCATCCGTGCCGAGCACTTCCAGCGCCATGCCCTGATAGCGGCCCATACCCTTCGCGCGCTCGAACTCCTGCATCCGTTCCTTCGAATGGGCAAGGCGGATCGACCCCGTGACATGGTAGTTCATCGGATAGTCGACCGCCGCGCCGAGGCTCCGGTAAAGCTCGGTCGAATAGCGCTGCATGTTCATGAGCGACCAGGAGGTCGAGAAGGTCGGCACGTTGCCGGCGGCGTGCCAGGTGGACCCCGCCGTCAACTCGTTCTTTTCCAAGAGCACGACATCGGTCCAGCCGGCCTTGCAGAGATGAAAAAGCGACGACACGCCCACCGCGCCGCCGCCGATGATGACAACCCGTGCTGACTTCGGAAAACCGCTCATGCCCACCCTCATTGTTCCGGCGGGATTATCCTCGGGCGGCGGCGGGCTTTCAATTCGATGGACTTGGGCTTATTGATCGGAAATTCCGATCAGGAGCCAGCCATGCAGCTTGAGCTTGTCGAGACCTTCCTCGACCTTTGCGACACCAAAAGCTTCAACCGCACGGCGGACAGGCTCGGGCTGACGCAATCCACCGTTTCGGGCCGGGTCCGGGCGCTTGAGGCGAGCCTTGGCCGGACGCTGTTCACAAGGTCGCGGGCAGGGACGGAGTTGACGTTGGAAGGGTTGCAGTTCGAACCCCATGCCCGTGCGCTCAGGCATTCCTGGAACGAGGCGGTCCATGCCACCCGTTCGGCTGGGACGGCGGCGATGCGGCTCAGGATCGGGATGCAGCACGACCTGACCGGGTCGATGATCGGCGGCTGGGTCCGCGACTTCCGCGCCGCCCTCCCCGATACCGCCTTTTATATCGAGGCGGATTATTCGCCGGCGATGTCGTCGGATATCCTCATCGGTGCGCTCGACTTCGCCATGGTCTACACCGCGAAAGTGCATCCCGACCTTTATTTCGAGACCCTGGGCGAGATCCCCTATCGCATGGTCTCGACCGTGACCGACCACATGGCGGGGGTCAGGGTCGAGGATTACGTCCTGACCAACTTCTCCCCCGCCTTTGCCGCGACCCACGCCGGGCTGCACCCGGAGCTTTCTGGCGCGGCGGTGTCGAGCGGCCAGAGCACGGCGGTTGCCGGGCTGATGCTGTCGATGGGCGGCTCGGCCTATGTGATCGAAGAAATGGCGCGGGAAATGGTCGCGGCGGGGCAATGCCGGCTGGTCGCCGACGCCCCGGTCATTTCGCAGGCAGTCTTTGCCGGCGTTCATCTGCGCAACCGGCACCGCGCCGCGCACCGGCGCCTTCTCCAATATCTTCGCAGCCATTTCGGCGCCCCGGCAGCGCGTCGGCGCCGCGGCTGAACCCCGATCTCTCCAATTGGTTGATTGTTAACGATTTTCGTTAACCTGCCTGAAACGACATGTCTAAAAAGCCAAGTTCCAGAATCAGGGTGAGGCATGAAATATGACACGTATAGGTGGTGTTGATTGTGATGAATTCTACGAAGAGTAATACAGGTTCAGGTCATTTGTTTCCGGAACTGCCGCCAACAAGGGATAATCTCCCGGTTGGCGGCGGCCCCGGCAAGGCTAGTAAGGCGTATGAGTTCGGGGCCTCCTGGCTCCTCAGGGTGTTGTCTGGTGTGGTGGTGGCGGCTGTCCGAGATCTCGGACAGCCCCTTCTCCGCCTCCCGGTTCTGGAATTCACCGCGATCCTGGTCATGTTCGCCATGATCATTTTCTCGCTCGGCTGATCCCCCCCCAAACCATCCGGCATTGAGCGCGCGCCGTGAATGCCGTACACCGGCGCGGCGCAAGGGCGCCCGGCTTTCTCTGTTCCGGCCTCGGTCCCCTGCCCAAGCTTTCGGTTGCGGAGCCACGGATGACCATTCACCTGCATCGACATGACCTGCCCGACGGGCTCGACCTAGGGCCGGTGGTCGCCATCGACACCGAGACGATGGGCCTTGACCCGCGCCGCGACCGGCTCTGCCTCGTGCAGTTGTCCTCCGGCGACGGCAACGCCCATCTCGTCCAGATCGGCAAGGGCCAGACCTCGGCGCCCAATCTGGAACGGATGCTGGCCGATCCCAGGGTGCTGAAGCTTTTCCATTTCGGGCGCTTCGACGTGGCCGCGCTGAAGAACGCTTTCGGCGTAACGACCGCCCCGGTCTACTGCACCAAGATCGCCTCGAAGCTGATCCGCACCTTCACCGACCGGCACGGGCTGAAGTACCTCTTGCAGGAACTGATCGGCGTCGACGTCTCGAAGCAGCAGCAGACCTCCGACTGGGGCGCGGAAGAGCTGAGCGAGGCGCAGCTGGAGTATGCCGCCTCGGACGTTCTCTACCTCCACCGGCTGAAAGAGGAACTTGACCGGCGCCTGACGCGCGAGGGGCGGATGGAACTGGCGCAGGCCTGTTTCGGTTTCCTTCCCGTGCGGGCCGAACTCGACCTTCTGGGGTGGGATGCGACCGCCGACATCTTCTTGCACTAGGCCGATGACCGATAACGAAACCCTCCTTGCCACCGCCCGCCGCGTCATCGACATCGAGGCGCAGGGTCTTCATCGGCTGCGCGAGGCGCTTGACGGCGGCTTTGCCGCGGCGGTCGACCTGATCCTTGCCGCGAAGGGCCGGGTCATCGTCTCGGGGATGGGCAAGTCGGGCCATGTGGGCCGGAAGATCGCGGCGACGCTCGCCTCGACCGGGACGCCGGCGCAGTTTGTCCATCCCGCCGAGGCGAGCCACGGCGATCTTGGCATGATCACCGAGGGCGACGTGGTGATGATGCTGTCGAACTCGGGCGAGACGCCGGAGCTTTCCGACATCATCGCACACACCCGCCGTTTCTCGATCCCCATGATCGGCGTGGCGAGCCGGGCCGAGTCCGCCCTCATCCGCCAGTCCGACGTGGCGATCATCCTGCCGGCGGCGGAAGAGGCCTGCGGCACCGGCATCGTGCCGACGACCTCCACCACGATGACGCTGGCGCTGGGCGATGCGCTGGCCGTAGCCCTGATGGAACACCGGCATTTCACCCCAGACCATTTCCGCACCTTCCATCCCGGCGGCAAGCTTGGCGCAAAGCTTCTGAAGGTCGCCGACCTGATGCATGACGGCGAGGCGATGCCCCTCGTGCAGGAAGCGACGCCGATGGGTGAGGCACTGCTGGAGATGAGCCGCAAGGGCTTTGGTGTCGCCGGCGTGACCGGCAAGGATGGCGCGCTGGTCGGCATCGTCACCGATGGCGACCTCCGCCGCCACATGCGCGGGCTTCTCGACCGCAGCGCGGGCGAGGTGATGACGCCTGCGCCGCAGACGATCGACCCCGGCGCCGTGGCCGAAACCGCCGTCGCACTGATGAAGGAACGCAAGATCACCTGTCTTTTCGTGGTCCCCCGCGACGGGGCGGGCCGGGCTGCGGGCATCCTCAACATCCATGACTGTCTCAGGGCCGGCGTGGTCTAGGCCGATGGCGGTATTCGACAACAGCTATTCGCGGATCATCTTCTGGCTGAAGATCATCCTGCCGCTGCTGGCGCTGGCCGTGCTGTCGACGCTTTTCCTGTTTTCCTCGCGCATCGACATCGAAGGATCGCTGCCGTTCAGCGAGGTCGATGTCGAACAGCTCGCGCGCGAGCAGCGCCTGACCCAGCCGGAATATTCCACAGTCACCGCCGACGGCAGCGCGCTCAGGATCAATGCCGATGTGGCGCGGCCGCAGGTCGGGGCCACCGGCGTCGCCTCGGCGCGGGAGCTTGTCGTCCGCTACGAGACGACCGGCGGGTTGAACATCGACCTGACCTCGAAGACCGGGCGGCTCGATGACGCGAAGGGCGAGATCATCCTGCGCGACGGCGTCACGATCAGGACCTCGAGCGGTTACGATATGGTGACGCCCGGCCTTGATGCGGCACTCGACCGGACCCGGCTCATCTCCCAGGGGGCGGTCACCGCGACCGGCCCGCTCGGGCGGATAGATGCCGGCCACATGGAAATCACCCGTGCGGATGCGGCAACGAGTGACTATGTTCTGATTTTCAATCAGGGGGTCAAGCTGGTATATCAGCCAGAAGATTGAGGATTTGGATGTTACGCACCGCTGCAATTCTGGCTATCCTGATCGGGTTCACGGCGCTTCCGCCAAAGGCTGAGGCTCAGGGCGCGACCGTGTCCTTCGGCGGGCTCAAGTCCGACACCAGCCAGCCGGTCGAGGTGACATCGGACGAGCTTGCGGTGAACCAGACCGACGGAACGGCGATCTTCACCGGCAATGTGGTGGTGGTCCAGGGCGACATGCGGCTGGCGGCGGAAAGCGTGCGTGTGGAATACGCCAAGGACGACAAGACCAAGGTCGATCGCATCATCGCCTCGGGCGGCGTGACGCTGGTCAGCGCCACCGAAGCCGCCGAAGGCAAGGAGGCGGTCTATACCGTCGGCACCGGCGAGGTCGTGATGACGGGCGATGTCCTTCTGACGCAGAACGGCGGCACCATCGCCGGGCAGAAGCTGGTCGTCGATCTCGACACCGGCACGGGCCGCATGGACGGGCGCGTCAAGACGGTCCTTCAGCCCAAGGCCAATTGACGATGCCCGAACGCCTGCATCTTTCCGTCTCCGAAGGCTCCCCCGGGCTCAAGGTACAGCACCTGCGGAAAAGTTACCGCAAGCGCCCGGTGATCCGCGATGTCTCTCTCGACCTCGCGCGGGGCGAGGTGGTGGCGCTGCTCGGGCCGAACGGTTCCGGCAAGACCACTTGCTTTTACAACATCGCCGGACTCATCTCGCCCGACAGCGGTCAGGTCATGATCGACGGGCGCGATGTCACCGGCCTGCCGATGTACCGGCGCGCCCGGCTTGGCATCGGCTATCTGCCGCAGGAAGTGTCAATCTTCCGCGGCCTGTCGGTCGAGGACAACATCCTCGCCATCCTCGAGATCAACGAGGCCGACGTTCACAAGCGCCGCGAGAAGCTTGAGGAACTCCTGTCCGAGTTCTCCATCACCCACCTGCGCCGCGCCCCGGCGCTGGCGCTGTCGGGCGGCGAACGGCGGCGGGTCGAGATTGCGCGCTGCCTTGCGGCCGAACCGAAGTACCTGCTTCTGGACGAACCCTTCGCCGGGGTCGATCCGATTTCCGTGGGAGACATCCGCACGCTGGTCCATGACCTGAAGTCGCGCGGGATCGGTGTCCTCATCACCGACCACAACGTCCGCGAGACGCTTGAGATCGTCGACCGCGCCTATATCCTTCACGACGGCGCCGTCCTGATGAGCGGGACCGCCGATGAGGTCGTGCGCGACGAAAACGTGCGGCGGGTCTATCTGGGGCAGAGCTTCCGACTCGGCTGAAGGGACGCGAGGGGCGATGGCACTGAAATCGCGCGTCCATCTCAAGACCCAGCAGGGCCTCGCCTTGTCGGCGCAGATGCGCACCGCGATCACTGTCCTCAGGATGCCGACCGCCGCCCTTCTCGACGATCTCGCGCGCGAGGCGGCGGAAAACCCCTTCCTTCTGGTCGAGGCGCCGGCGCGGGGCGGCGGTTCGGCCTATGACTTCGCGCTGGAAACCACTGCCGCGCCCGAAAGCCTGGAAGACACACTCACCCGGCAACTGGCGCTTCAGCGCCTTGACCCTGGCACCCTGGCGGCGGCGACATACCTCATCGGTGAGTTGCGGGAGGATGGCTATCTCGACGTGACGCTTGCCGAGATTGCCGAGGCGACGGGGGCGCCGCTTCCGGTGCTTGAGGCCGGCCTCCACGCGCTCCAGCGCTGCGAACCACCGGGGATTGGCGCCCGCGACCTTGCCGAATGCCTCGCCCTGCAACTTGTCGATACCGGGATCGCCGAGGATCTGGCGCGGCGCATCACCGCGTTCCTCGGCGATTTCGCGGCAGCGCGCTGGCCAAGGCTTGAGATGGCGCTGGCGCTGCCCCGGGGGGAGCTTGAACGCATCGCCGATCTCTTGCGGAACTTCCGCTCCCGCCCGGTCGAGGCGGACGCCACCATGCCGGCAATGCTGATCCCCGAGGTCCGCATCACGGCCCGCGCGGAGCAGGTGGAAGCGCAGATGACCGACAATGCCCTGCCCCGGGTGGCGCGGCTCAAGACCGCCCGGGCAGCGCTTTCCTCGGACGAGTTGCGGAGCCTCTACGACCGGGCCGGCGTGCTGGCCGGGGCCGTCGCTGCCCGCGCCTCGACGCTTCTTCGCATCGCCACCGTGATCGCGGAGCACCAGAAGGATTTCTTCACCGGCGGCCACACCAGCCTTCAGCCCCTGTCGCGCGCCGGGGTGGCCGAGGCCTTGGCGCTCCACCCTTCGACGGTGGGCCGGGCGCTGGCCGGAAAGGCCCTGATCGCCGATGGCAAGGTCTATCCCTTCAGCCGCTTCTTCTCGCGCGGGATTGCCGCCGACAGCGGCGAATTGTCGCCGTTCGATGTCCAGCGGCGGATTCGTGCCATGATAGATCAGGAAGATTCCCGCACGCCCCTGGCCGACACCGAGATTCAGTCGAACCTGGTCAACGAAGGCGTTGACATCGCCCGTCGAACTGTCGCCAAATATCGCAAATGCATGCGCATACCGTCATCCTTCGCGCGCCGGACCCGCAAGCTTCTTGCGAAGGATGGGGATCAGGCCGCAGCACGACACCACCCCCACTCACCACCCGCCCGATGATGCCGTCCACAAGAGCCGGGTCACGGGCATTTGTTCTATGGAGGACACATGCGCTATCAGATCAGTGGCAAACAGATCGACGTAGGTGAGGCCCTTCAGACCCATGTGAAGACCGAACTGGGCGAAACTGTCGAGAAATACTCGCAGCGCCCGACCGACGCCATCGTCATCTTTTCGCGCAACGCCCATGAATACCTCTGCGAGGCGACCGTCCACCTGTCGACGGGCCTCACTGCAGCGGCGAGGGGCCAGGCGACCGAGGTCTATGCCGCCTTCGAAGCCTGCCGCGAGAAGATGGACAAGCAGTTGCGCCGCTACAAGCGCCGCCTGAAGGACCACCACCGCGATCGCGCCGAACCGGTTGAATTCGCCGGGGCGCCCATGTATGTGCTCGCCGCGAATGGTGGATCACAGGAAACCGAGCCCGAAAGCCTGCAGCCGATGATCATCGCCGAAATGGAAGCGAAGATCCCTTCGCTCTCTGTCGGCGAGGCAGTGATGCAGATGGAACTGACGGGCGCGCCGCTTCTGGTGTTCCGCAACGAGAAAAGCGGTGGGGTCAATGTCGTCCATCGCCGCGACGACGGAAACTTTGGTTGGATCGACCCGACCGTGATGTAGAGTGCCCGCGGGTTGGGTGCGGAACAGTAAAGGCAAATGGATCTCTCAAGCCTACTGAAGCCTGCGGCCGTTCGCGTCGCAAGCCACGTGACAAGCAAGAAGCGGCTCTTTCAGGACCTCGCGGACATCGCCATGAGTGTGTACCGGCTTGAGCCTGCGGAAACCGTGAACGCGCTGCAGGAACGCGAAAGCCTCGGGCCGACCGGCGTCGGCCACGGGGTCGCGCTGCCGCATGCCCGGCTTGAGGGGCTCGACCGGGTCGTGGGTGTGTTCATCCGGCTTGAGCGGGCGATGGATTTCGACGCGGTCGACCGCCAGCCGGTCGACCTGATCTTCGCGCTCTTCGCGCCGAAGGATTCCGGGGTCGACCATCTGAAGGCGCTGGCGCTCGTCTCCCGCACGATGCGGGATGCGGCGACCTGCGCCAAGCTCCGCTCGAACGACGATCCGGCGACGCTTTACGCGGTCCTGACTGAATCGCGATCGACCCAGGCAGCCTGAGCCTGCGTCCTCACGAAGGCGGCAGCGCGGCTTCGTAGCCGAGAAGCTGGTAGTCGCGGCTGTAGGCAGCCTGCGCCATTGCCGCGACCATGTCATCCACGATGCGCGCCAGCCCTTCCCGCAAGTCCGCCGCCTCCTGCGTGACGGTCGCGGGCGGCGGGGCAAGACCGAGGCTCTGCGCCAGATGGCCAAGATCGGCCTCCAGCGTCTCTTCCCGCGCAATCAGGTCGGGCAGCGCGAATTGCGCCATGCCTTGCAGGACCGACATCTGGCTGGCCCAGAGGAGGTTCTGCTGCACCGGGGTCTGCCCCCGCAGGTTGGCGCGGATGAAGCGCAGGAAGCCATGGAAGGCCGCCCGCTCCTGCTCGGCAGCGACAGGCTCACCGGGTTTCGGCCTGAGGCGCGGCATCTCCCACGCCTCTTCCAGCCCGACCTTGAGCCCTTCGAAATCCGCATCGCTCTGCACCTGCCGGAAGATCGCATAGGCGCGGAGCATGGGATGCCGCACGACGGTGAAAGAACGATGCCGGGGCCGGTCGCGAAGCCAGTTGCGCAAGGTGCCTTGCGTGAAGCCCTCCGCCAGCCCGCCCTGCCCGAGGCCGGAAAGCCAGTCGCGAATGCCGGCACCGCCGCAGGAGGGGATCGGCAGATACATCAGCGGCGCATCCGCCGCCGCCACCGCCCGCCCCACGCCGGGGCTGCGCCATGTCTCGAACGCGGGGATGCGGGTGAGATCGGCCCAGTCCACGCCGGCAACCGCCCTCTCCATCTCGGTGACATTGGCGACCTTCTCCGTCAGCGAGGCCGGATTCTGCGGCACCAGACGCTGGGAGATCCGCGCCGCCCGCGCCGCTGTGCCAAGGAATGCCAGAAGGCCGTTGATGACCTCGACCGATTGCAGGTCGTCATAGTCGATATGGAAAGCCGTCTGGCCTGAAATTTGCAGCGCGCGGTTGACCTCGCGCCGGAACGTGCCGCGGCTGGCGAGGATCGCCGCGAACTCCTCCCGGTCAAAGCGCGGCTGCGGCGCTTCTTCGACCGGCGCGGCGCGGGTGCGCCATTCCCCGGTCCGCCGCGCGATCAGGAGGCTGACATAGCTTTCGACCGGGTTGCGGCTGAGCATGATCTTGGCGCAACCGGGATCGGCCAGGAGCGCCGGCAGCACCCGGGGATCATGGTCGTGGAAGAACCGGAACCCGTTCAGCCCCGGTTCCGCCTTCAGCCGGTCGAGAAGGCCAAGGGGGGCGGCGTCACGCTCCGCCTTGGTCATGCCGAAGGCGAGGTCCTTGCCCGGCCCGCCGAGATGGGCGTGGTTGAAAAGCTCGCCGTGGCTTTTCACGCCCTCGACCTGATTCAGGGTCTCTTCCAGCAGATTAGACCCCGTCCGCATTTCGGCGAAGATGACGAAAGATCCGAACCCGCCCGCCAAGCCGCCGCCCCTCACCGGACCACGTGCGGTTTGCTGCGCGCCGGGGCGTCGGCGCGTTGGGCGTCGCCCGGCGTCACGAACTCACCCATGACGATCGGCTGCATCCCCTGGTTCTTGAGGTTCTGCAGGAACTGGCCGAAGCCGCTGAGGTCGGTCATGCGCGGCGCCTCGGCGGGTAGCCGCGCCGCCTGCGGCCGGATCTCGTCGATGACGGTCTGAAGCGCTTCCATCGGGCTTTCAAGAAACTCCGCCATGCTCCAGATGCGGACCCGCGCCTTGACGAAATTGGTCCTGAGGATCTTCAGATGATCGGTCTCGATCCGTTGCAGCCGCGCCGCCTCGCGGCGGATATCGGCGAAGTCCATGTTCGAGCGGAGGAGCCTGACCGCCCAGGTGCCGGAAATCACCGAGATCTGCGCGTTGGGATCGGTCGCCATGAACCAGTTGCAGGCCTGATTGTCGCGCGGCGAGAACTGGAAGCACTGCCGGTCGCCCCGGGTGTTCCAGATGAGATTGGTCAGGAAGGACTGCGGGTTGTAGTCGCGCAAGGCCTCGCTGTCGGACAGGCAGCCGTTATAGACCGTCTCGCCACCGGCGAACTCCGCCCGCTCCGGCGCGAAGAGATGGCCGTGGACCCGGCCGCCCACCGTCCGGCCCAGCCAGAGGTCGAACTCCTCGAAGAGGTCGGAAAAGCCGTGAAAGACACTGTAGGGGCCGGCGGTCTTGCCGTTCTCGTGGTCCTTCAGGGGATAGCGGCTTTGCATGTAAAGGCCGGGCCTGCCGCGCATCCGCCGGTCCACCGCCCGTGCGAAAAGCCGGTCGATCTTTTCCGGCGAAGGTTCGGCCCGCATCCCCTGCGATGGCGCCGGCGCGAGGAAGGTGCGGTAAAGCCGGTCTGCATGGGGCCAGATCTTGCGCGCGACAAAGCAGTCGGAACGGCGCAGAAGCTGCAGGTGGTCGTCGTAGAAGTTGTAGGGCTTGCCCTCGAAATCGAACTTCGACAGCGTCAGCGACCGGCTTTCGATATTGATCGCGTAAAGCCGCGCGAGGGTCTGGAAGTAGCTTTCATCGGGAATCCAGACGGTGCGGAAAAAGCGGTCGTGGCGCGCGCGGTCTGGGTCCTGCAGGATCGCCGACAGGGTCTGCCGGCTGAGGCACCACCATTGCGAGCCGAGATGCGGCACGACCCCCTTCGGCAGCCGCCGTTCGACCTTCAGCAGCCGCTGCACCCGCACCACAAGGTCGAAAAGCCGCCGGTGACTGCGCCAGCCAAAGGGGAAGTGCAGCGAGAACCTCTCCCGGTCTAGCCCGCCCTTGGTCCAGACCACGTCCGAGGTGGTGACGCTTTCGATGAAGTCGGTCTGCGGCCGGGCGGCCAGATAGTCGATCAGCTCCGCCGCCGACCGCAAGGGCAGGCAGGCGCCCGAGGCGAGGTAGACGTGACGCACCCCGGCATGACGGTGCAGCATCTGCTCTGCCGCCGCCTGCGTCGCCGCGACCAGCGACCAGGTGCCCCAGCGGCAGGCAAAGCGCGGCGAGAAGCTGACGCTGTCAAGATCAGCCAACTGGCGGACCAGGGGATCGTAATCCTCGCGCGGCACGCGGCGGTCGACATGGATCACCACCGGGCAGCCGGCCTCGGCCCAGTGCCGCGCCACCTCAGCCGCGCGGCCAAGTGCCGTGTGGCACATCATGATGAAGCCGACCGTCACCGCCCTGCCCTCATGCCCAGCTACCCTTCGACATCAGCCCGAGGATCTCAAGCTGGCGCCAGTTCACGTATTTCTCCGACCAGCGGTTGGTCAGCGTGATCTCGGACCGAAGCGCCTCGGCATAGGCCGAATACTCGCGGCTGTCGGCGAAATGCTCGCGCCGCTCCATCTCGTCCGAGACCTTCTTTGGCAGGGTGGAAAGGAACTTTGCGTGGAGAAGACAGCCCGAAGACCTCTCACCGCCCCATTCGTCATAGGTCCCGTTCAGACCGCGCGGCAGCAGCATGTGGGTCGAACTGGCATAGGCATAGTTCCAGGCCCATTTCACCAGCGGGATCTTGTTCAAGGACGGCGCATTCACCGGATCATCGGCGAACATCGCCCGCGCCCTTGGGCCGCCCTGAATCCAGAGGTTGCCGTACCAGGTATTGCGCGAGATGGTGTAGTTGCCGCCGTCGAAGTGATCGGCGATCTCGAAGGGGTTGCCTCCGGGCAGATAGGTCTCGCCGGTCATCCCGTCCCGGGGGTACATGTCGAGAACCATCGCCGGATAGGACGACTTGTCGTTGGAATCGAGCCAGTCGGTCAGCGCCCGGATCGGCCGGCTGTCGCAGAAGGGATAGACGAAGAACTCGTCGATATCGACGACCAGCGCCCAGTGGCGCCGGGCATGGCGCATCAGGATCCAGTTGGTCCAGTCCAGCCCGTAGCGCGCGGCCTTGTAGCTTCCCTTCGCGGACCAGAGCGTCACATCCGGCTGCACCGACAGCCAGGCGAGCGAGCCGTCGTCCGACTGGTTGTCGATCATCAGGAAATGGTCGATGCCAAGGTCGCGGTAGTAGCGCATGAAATACGGCAGCAGCGTCATCTCGTTGCGCAGGACCGAGACGAGCAGGATCGAATCCTTGCCGATGCCCTGAAGCCGGTCGGTGACCGGGGTGATTTGGCGGCGGCTGCGGAACGCGCGAAAGCGCAGCAACCTGCGGCGCGCGCGAAGCCGGTATCGCTGCCAGAGGTTCATGCCTGTCCTGTCTCCCCAAGGGCGGCCGGCGGTCTATGCGCCGGGCGGGGCCATCCCGGGCCCGCAACTCGCGCCGGCAAGGATATAGACTGACAAAACGTTGGTAAACGATTGAGTTCTCGCCGGGCCGGGAGGCCTCAGCCGCGGAATCCCGGTCCCTGATGCCAGCGCCAGGCATCCGCGATCATCGTCGCCATGTCCGACCGCGCGGGCTGCCAGCCAAGGTCGCGGACTGCGCGGGCACTACCGGAGACAAGCGAAACCGCATCGCCGGCGCGGCGGTCGCCGTAGATCACCGGCACGTCGCGGTTGGTCACGCGGGCAGATTGGGCAATGACCTCGCGCACCGAAAAGCCGCTGCCGGTGCCGAGGCAGAAGACATTGCTGCCCCTGCCGCCCTCAAGCCAGTTCAGCCCAAGGACATGGGCATCGACAAGGTCGGAGACATGGACGTAATCGCGGATGCAGGTGCCGTCGGGCGTCGGATAGTCGGTGCCGAAGACCGTGAGCGCTGCCCGTTTGCCGTCGATCGCATCGAGCATCAGCGGGATGAGATGGGTTTCCGGCTGGTGGAACTCGCCGACCTCGCCATCAGGGTCGGCGCCGGCCACGTTGAAATAGCGGAAGATCACGCTTTCAAGCCCATGGCTCGCGCTGAAATCGCCCAGCATCTGCTCGATGGCGAGCTTCGACTTGCCATAGGCGTTGATCGGTTGCTGGGCGGTGTCCTCGTTCAAGAGCACCCCGTCCTGATCGCCATAGGTGGCGCAGGTCGATGAAAAGACGAACCTGCCGCAGCCCGCAGCAATCGCCGCCTCGATCAGGTTCAGCGCGCCAAGGACGTTCCGCCGCCAGTAGGTGCCGGGGTCGCGCATGGCGTCGCCGACGAGGCTGAGGGCGGCGAAATGCATCACCGCCTCGGGCTGGTAGGCGGCAAAGACCTCGTCGAGCCGCGCACGGTCGGCAAGGTCGCCCTCTTCCAGCGGACCGAAGCGCACCGCGTCGCGCCAGCCGGTCGAAAGATTGTCGAAGGTCACCGGCACATAGCCGGCGCGGCTCAGCGCCTTGCAGGCATGGGCGCCGATATAGCCGGCGCCGCCCGTGACCAGGATATGCCGCGGCATGCGCGGTTACTCGGCCGCCTTCCGCATCGCGGTCATGCCGAAGAGGAACTGCTCGAACTCGTCGCGGAGATCGTCGCGGGCAAGGCCAAAGGCCACCGTCGCCTGCAGGAACCCCGCCTTCGATCCGCAATCGAAGCGCTGGCCGCGGAAGCGGAAGCCGAAGACGTTGTTGGACCGCCGGATTTCCTCGGCGATGGCGTCGGTCAGCTGGATCTCGCCGCCGGCGCCCGGTTTCTTGCGGTGGAGATGCTCCATCACCTGCGGCGTCAGGATGTAGCGTCCGATCACCGCAAGGTTCGACGGCGCCTCGGAGGCTTTCGGCTTTTCCACCATGCCCTTCACCGAGACGAGCGAGCCCATGTCCTCCCGGATGTCGAGAACACCGTAGGCCGAGGCCTTGTCATGCGGCACTTCCATCGCGGCAACGATATTGCCGCCGGTTTCGGCATGGGCCTCGACCATCTGCTGAAGGCAGGGTTTCTCCGCCGCGATAACGTCGTCGGGGAGGAGAACCGCGAAAGGCTCGTCGCCGACCAGACGGCGCGCGCACCAGACGGCATGGCCAAGGCCCAGCGCCCTTTGCTGGCGGATATAGGCGATGGCGCCGGATTCCATGTCGGTGGCCTTCAGGATCTGCAGGAGATCCTTCTTGCCCTTCCTCTTCAGCTCCGCCTCGATCACCGGGGCGTGGTCGAAATAATCCTCAAGTGCGGACTTGCCGCGCGAGGTCACGAAGATGAATTCCTTGATGCCGGCAGCCCGCGCCTCGTCGATCGCATACTGGATCAGCGGCCGGTCGACGAGCGTCATGATTTCCTTCGGGATCGACTTGGTCGCGGGCAGGAACCGCGTTCCAAGACCGGCCACCGGAAAGATCGCCTTCGTGACTTTACGCTTCATGTTTTTCACCATTTCGTTCCGACGGGGGCCCGGTTCATCCGCCTTCGGCGGCAGACAGGTCCGACATTGAATTCTCTGCGTCCAATAGGACAAGCTTATGACATCTTACCGCTTCTCAGGGGGGGAAAATGCCCAAAAAGCACTCCCTTTGGCAACGGTAGCTGCCGATTGCGGCAGATTGTAGTCCGGAATTCCCGCGTCCCCGGCGAATCTCGGCCGCCGCATCAGCGCTCTCTGGTGCGTTTCTGCTCATGCCATCCCCATCTCGGCCATCATCGCCTCGATTCGGGGAACGTCCGAGGGGTTGTTGAGTTCCCAGAACTGCCGCCCGCGCGATTCGACCTCGACGCAAAGCACTGGGCGCCCGCGTTCGAGAAAGCGCAGCTGCTCCAGCCCTTCAAGCCCCTCGAGCGCGCCCGGTTCCCAGCCCGGATAGGCGGCCAGTGCTGCGGGGCGGTAGGCATAGACGCCGACGTGGTGAAAGACCGGGGTCGGCGCTTCGGGCGCATAGGTTTCGGCAGTGAATGGGATCACTTCCTTCGAGAAATAAAGCGCTTCGCGACCCGTGCCGAAAACCGCCGTGGTGCCACCGACGCGACCGGCGCGGCGGTCGTCCAGAAGGCCCTTCAGCGCCGCCCCGTCGCAGCGCAGGACAGGCGTCGCGACCTCGGCGCCGGGATTGGCGCGAAGGCCGGTCACGAGGTCCTCGATGAACCAGGCCGGGGTCAAGGGCGCGTCGCCCTGCAGGTTGACCACGATGTCGTGACCGCCGCCGAGCTTTTCATGCGCCTCGGCGCAGCGTTCCGTGCCGTTGCGCCAGGTGTCGGAAGTCATCACCACCTCGGCGCCAAACCCTTCGGCGGCGGCGCGGATGCGGTCGTCGTCGGTCGCCACCACGACGCGACCGATGCCCTTGACCGCGATTGCGGCGCGCCAGCTCCGCTCGATCAGGCTCTGCGTCTGGCCCGTCGCACCACGAAGCCCGACAAGCGGCTTGCCGGGATAGCGGGTGGAGGCGTAGCGGGCGGGGATGACCAGTAGAACAGACACTATTTCACCAGAAGTACGCCGGGCGCATAGGCGATGAAGAAGGGATTGGCAAAGCCGGGCTTGCCATAGGTGAAGGGCTGGTGATCGTCGAAGCGCACCATCTCGCCGCCCGCCCCGCGCAAGACCGCATCGCCCGCCGCCGTGTCCCATTCCATCGTCCGGCCAAGGCGCGGATAAAGATCGGCCTCGCCGGTGGCGACAAGGCAGAACTTCAGCGACGACCCGGCCGAGGTCATGTCTTGCACGCCATATTGCGCGATGTAGTCGTCTGTCGCCTGATCGCGGTGCGATTTCGACGCCACCACCATCAGCGCGCGGTTGTCCGGCACAGAGACGGTGATCGGCACCACCTCACCGGCATGATCCTTGTCGAACGATCCCTTTTCCTCGACCGAACGGCCATCGGGCAGGGTGTAGAACAAGCGCCCCTTGGCCGGCGCATAGACGACACCGCGCAGGGGCACGCCGGCTTCGACATAGGCGATGTTCACGGTGAAATCGCCGCGGCGCTGGACGAACTCCTTGGTCCCGTCCAGGGGATCGACGATGAGGAAGGTCGCGACCTCCTGGCCATGGCTCGCTGCCTGTTCCTCGGTGACAAGCGCCACCTGCGGGAAGGCTTCGGCGAGGCCTTCCGAGATCAGCGCATCGGCGGCCTCGTCGGCGGCGGTGACCGGGCTTTCATCGGACTTCGCCCGCACATCGAAGTCGGGGCCGTCGTAGATCGCCATGATGCGGTCCCCGGCCTCCAGCGCGAGCCGGCGGATGACAGGGATCAGGCGTTCGAAATCCACAGGGCTCACTCCTCAGCTTTCGTCCCGTTGTGCGGCGCGTTTCGCCCCCTTATGATCGCACGTTAAGGGATCGGCAAGAATACCGTGCGACGTGGGGGTCAGAGCTTACCTCCTCCGGCCAGAAGGCGGCAACAGGGCATGTTCAGGGTTGAAACGCGGCAGAACGGGTACACGAAGGCGGCCCGTACCTTCGATCTGATCTTTCACAATACTGTCAGGTCGGTGCGCCGGGGCCATTCCAATGCGGTGATCGGACTTTTTAGCAACATCGTCCAGACCCTGATCTTGTTCGCCATCTTGTTCTCGCTCTTCGCATTTCTCGGCATGCGAGGGGCGGCGGTCCGGGGCGACTACGTCCTCTACATCCTGTCGGGCATCTTTGTCTTCATGACCAATACCAAGTCCATGGGGGCCGTCGCCGGATCGGAAGGCCCGACATCGGCCATGATGCAGCACGCACCGATGAACACGGCGGTGGCAATCGCCTCATCGGCACTGGCCGCACTTTATACTCAGGCCCTGACGATCGGGGTCATCCTCGCCGTCTACCACCTCGCCTTCACGCCGGTCTCTATCCAGGATCCAATCGGCTACATGGCGATGGTGCTGCTGGCCTGGTTCAGCGGCGCCTGTGTCGGGCTTGTCGTCCTTGCCGCTGCGCCTTGGGCACCCGCATTCGTCGGGCTCGTGACAGCGATCTATTCGCGTTCCAACATGATCTTTTCCGGCAAGATGTTCCTCGCCAATACGCTGAGCTACACCATGCTCAAGTTCTTCGACTGGAACCCGCTCTTTCACATCATCGACCAGTCGCGGGGCTACATGTTCATCAACTACTACCCGCACAACTCGACGCTCAGCTATCCGGTCTATGTTTCGCTCGTTCTCCTGATGATCGGCCTGATGGGCGAGTTTTACACCCGCCGCCATGTCTCGCCGAGCTGGACGGCCGGCAAGTAGCGGCCCCCTCAGTCGACCACGCGCAGCGTCAGGTTGATCCGGCCGCCCTTCGGCAGCAGGGTCGAGGTGCCGGCTTCGGTCCGGTCGATGCCGTGATAGGCAAGCCGCGCCTCACCGCCGAGCAGAAGGACATCGCCCGACCTGAGCCAGACCGACCGGGTCTTGCCGCCGCGCGTTGTCCCGCCGATGCGGAAAAGGGCGTCGTCGCCAAGGCTGACCGACAGCACAGGCCAGGAAAAATCCGCTTCGTCGCGGTCCTGGTGCAGCCCCATCCGCGCGCCCTCGCGGTAGAAGTTCACCAGACAGCAATCAGGCTCGCGGTCGGCGCTGACGAGATCGCGCCAGATTGCCAGCACCGGCGCCGGGATCGCCGGCCAGTCCATGCCGTCCGGGTGCGTGGCGCTGTAGCGGTAGCCCTTCCTGTCCGTCACCCAGCCGTAGCGGCCAGCCGAGGTCATCCTGACCGACATCGGCTTGCCCCATGGCGTCACCGGCGTGAAAAAGGGCGCTGCCTCTGCGACGGCGCGCACCGCCTCGACCAGCCCGCGCTGTTCCTCAGGGCTCAGCCAGCCGGAAAAGAGCTTTGCCCCGCCAAGGTCCGCCGCGGCCGGACGGGCGGTTGGCTCAATGCGGGACTGCTGCGGGTTTTCCAAGATTTTCACCGATTTTCGTGGCGCGACGGCGCTTGCAGCACCTATCCGCCCTCCTTATATACCCGACGAAGCTGGTCGGGCAGGCCCGGCCTGACATCAAGGGATCGGCGCCAGAGGCCGCGATCGGATCTGGTGCCAGCACATCGCCGAAGGAAAGGTACTGAACATGTCTAAAGTCATCGGAATCGACCTCGGGACCACGAACTCCTGCGTCGCCATCATGGACGGGTCGCAGCCGCGCGTCATCGAGAACTCCGAAGGCGCCCGCACCACGCCCTCCATCGTGGGCTTCACGGATAGCGAGCGTCTCGTCGGCCAGCCGGCCAAGCGTCAGGCGGTCACCAACCCGACCAACACCATCTTCGCCGTCAAGCGCCTGATCGGCCGCCGCATCGGCGAGCCGGAAGTCGAGAAGGACAAGAAGCTTGTCCCCTATTCCATCGTCAACGGTGGCAATGGCGACGCCTGGGTCGAGGTGAAGGGCGAGAAGTATTCCCCCGCGCAGATCAGCGCCGTGATCCTTCAGAAGATGAAGGAGACCGCCGAATCCTATCTGGGTGAGCCGGTGACGCAGGCCGTCATCACGGTTCCGGCCTATTTCAACGACGCCCAGCGTCAGGCCACCAAGGACGCTGGCAAGATCGCCGGGCTTGAGGTCCTGCGCATCATCAACGAACCGACGGCGGCGGCACTCGCCTACGGGCTCGACAAGAAGGAAACCAAGACGATCGCGGTCTATGACCTCGGCGGCGGGACCTTCGACATCACCATCCTGGAAATCGACGACGGCCTCTTCGAAGTCAAATCGACCAATGGCGACACCTTCCTTGGTGGCGAAGACTTCGACATGCGCATCGTGCAGTACCTCGCCGATGAGTTCAAAAAGGAGCACAACGTCGACCTCGCCGGCGACAAGATGGCGCTCCAGCGCCTGAAGGAAGCGGCGGAAAAGGCCAAGATCGAACTGTCGTCGAGCCAGCAGACCGAGATCAACCAGCCGTTCATCTCGATGGACCGCAACACCGGCACGCCGCTGCACCTCGTGATGAAGCTGACCCGCGCCAAGCTGGAAAGCCTTGTCGCCGACCTCATCAAGAAGTCGATGAAGCCCTGCGACTCCGCGCTGAAGGATGCCGGCCTTTCCAAGGGCGACATCGACGAGGTCGTCCTTGTCGGCGGCATGACGCGGATGCCGAAGGTGATCGAAGAGGTGAAAGCCTTCTTCGGCAAGGAACCGCACAAGGGCGTGAACCCGGATGAAGTCGTGGCCCTTGGCGCGGCGATCCAGGCCGGCGTTCTGCAGGGCGACGTCAAGGACGTGGTCCTTCTCGACGTGACGCCGCTCTCCCTCGGCATCGAGACGCTGGGCGGGGTCTTCACCCGGCTCATCGACCGCAACACCACGATCCCGACCAAGAAGTCGCAGATCTTCTCCACGGCCGAAGACAACCAGAACGCCGTGACGATCCGTGTCTTCCAGGGCGAGCGTGAGATGGCGGCCGACAACAAGCTACTCGGCCAGTTCAATCTTGAGGAAATCCCGCCGGCGCCGCGCGGGTTGCCGCAGATCGAGGTGACCTTCGACATCGACGCCAACGGCATTGTCCATGTCGGCGCCAAGGACAAGGGCACCAGCAAGGAACAGCGCATCACCATCCAGGCTTCGGGTGGCCTCTCGGACGCGGATATCGACAAGATGATCCGCGATGCCGAAGCCAATGCCGAAGGCGACAAGAAGCGCAAGGAACTGGTCGAGGCCAAGAACCAGGCCGAAAGCCTGATCCATTCGACCAAGAAGGCGCTTGAAGACCATGGCGACAAGGTCGACGGCTCCACCGTCGAGGCGATCGAACTGGCCATCGGCGCGCTTGAGGAAACCCTCAAGTCCGAGGATGCCGGCAAGATCAAGGGCGGCATCCAGAACGTGACCGATGCCGCGATGCGTCTCGGCGAGGCGATCTACAAGGCGCAGGCCACCGAAGGCGGCAAGGCCGATGACGAGGAAGCCCCGCGCGGCGTTGACGACGACATCGTCGATGCCGATTTCGAGGACCTCGGCGAGGACCGCAAGCGCAAGTGACGCGACCGGAACAGCATGGGCCGGCCTGACTTCGGTCGGGCCGGCCTATGCGTTCCCCGGAAGGAACTGAGATGGCCAAACGCGACTATTATGAAGTTCTGGGCGTGTCGCGCGGCGCTTCGGCGGAAGAGCTCAAGAAAGCCTATCGCCAGAAGGCCAAGGAGCTTCATCCCGACCGCAACAAGGACAAGCCGGAAGCCGAGGCCCAGTTCAAGGAAGTGAACGAGGCCTATGACGTCCTGAAGGACGACACCCGCAAGGCCGCCTACGACCGTTTCGGCCACGGCGCCTTCGACGGCAGCATGGGCGGCGGTCCGCGTGGCGGCCATGGCCAGGGCGATTTCGCCTCCGCCTTCTCCGACGTGTTCGAGGATCTTTTCGGCGACTTCATGGGTGGCCGCGGCGGTGCCGGCGGACGGCAGCGCGCGAGCCGCGGCTCCGACCTGCGCTACAACATGCGCGTCACGCTGGAAGAAGCCTATGGCGGCGTCCAGAAGACGATCAATGTCCCGACCTCGGTCGCCTGCGGCACCTGCAGCGGTACCGGCGGCGAGGGCGGGGCGGAACCCCAGACCTGCCCGACCTGCTCCGGCATGGGCAAGGTCCGCGCCCAGCAGGGCTTCTTCACGGTCGAGCGCACCTGCCCGACCTGCGGCGGCCTCGGCCAGACGATCAAGAACCCCTGCAAGGTCTGCCATGGCGCCGGCCGCATCGAAAAGGACCGGTCGCTTTCGGTGAACATCCCGGCAGGCGTGGAAACCGGCACCCGTATCCGGCTGGCCGGCGAAGGCGAGGCCGGGATGCGCGGCGGCCCGGCGGGCGATCTCTACATCTTCATCGAGGTCCGCGAACACGCGCTCTTCCAGCGCGACGGCGTGACGCTCTACTGCCGCGTGCCGGTGTCGATGACGACCGCCGCCATGGGCGGCAAGGTCGAGGTGCCGACGATCGACGGCGGCCGCAGCAGCGTCGCCATCCCGGCGGGCGCCCAGACCGGCAAGCAGATGCGGCTCCGCGGCAAGGGCATGCCCGCGCTCAGGGGCGGCGGCACCGGCGACATGCTGATCGAGATGGCGGTGGAAACCCCGGTCAACCTCACCTCGCGGCAGAAGGAACTGCTGCGGGAGTTCGAGGAGCTGAGCAAGGACAACAACCCCGAGGGATCGTCCTTCTTCTCCAAGGTCAAAAGCTTCTGGGATGGTATGAAGGGGTGAGGGATGGTCGGGCCCGCTGGGCCCGATTCATCGCTCCAGTGGAGCGATGAAAATCCCGAACGCCTGCCGCGCAAGCGGTAGGCCGGGAGAGAGCCGCCCGTGATCGCTCCGGTGGAGCGCCCCTCCTCCCCCGACGCCCTCCATCTGCACGCCCGGTGTACGGGGGGTGTACGCCCGGTGTACCGCCATTTTCGCCCTTCCCGGGGTGCCGTTAACCCTTTCTTCACCTTGCCGCGCGACGGTTGCGGCATGTCCTCTCCGCTCGCCTTCCACGAAGCCCCCCTGCCCCTCTTCGAACCCGATGAGGCGGCGGGGGAGGCGCTGGTTCAGGGCCGGCTGCCGTCCTACATAAGGGACCACCGGCAACGCCTGCGCGACCGGTTCTCCGGCGGCGGCGCTGCGGCAATGCCGGATTACGAGCTCCTCGAACTGGTGCTTTTCCGCGCCATTCCCCGGCAGGATGTAAAGCCTCTGGCCCACCTTCTTCTCGACCGCTTCGGCGATTTCAACCGGGTCCTCTCCGCCCCGGCGGAACGGCTGAAAGAGGTGAAGGGCGTCGGCGATGCCGTCATTCTCGAACTGAAGATCGTCGAAGCCGCCGCCCATCGCCTCGCCCGCGCAAGGGTGATGCACCGACCGGTTCTATCGTCCTGGGACCAGCTTCTCGACTACTGCCGCAGCGCCATGGCGCATCGGGAGACGGAGCAGTTCCGCGTCCTCTACCTGGACCGCAAGAACGTGCTGATCGCGGATGAGGAACAGGCGAAAGGCACGGTCGACCACGTCCCGGTCTACCCGCGCGAGGTCATCAAACGGGCGCTTGAGATCAACGCCAGCGCCTTGATTCTGGTGCATAATCACCCGTCGGGTGACCCCACGCCGTCAGATCAGGACATCCGCCTGACCAGCCAGATCGCCGAGGGCGCGCAGGTCATGGGCATCGTGGTCCATGACCACCTCATCATCGGCAAGACCCGCGATCTCAGCTTCCGCTCGGAAGGTCTGCTCTAGCCCTACTGGCTGGTCGCGACGGAAAGCGGGCCTTCCCAGCCCGGCAGCGGCGACAGCACCAGATCACCCACCGCATCGCAGTCCGGCATCGCCTGTTTCAGCGTCTCGCGCATCCCGATCCTGCCGCCCGCCATGGTGACGACATGCGCCTTCAGCGCCCGGCCGCAAGTCGCAGGCGTGGCCTCGGCCTCCGCCTCGAAGGTGACGCTTCCGGCATCCTTGCCGGCGGTGAAAACCTCAACGATCTTCGGGGCTTCCAGCGCGGCATCGCCCAGAACCACGATCGTCGCGGCAGAGGCCGGATCGCCGGGGTTCAGCGCTGAGAAATGCCCCTCGGCGCCATAAGCCGCACCGTCCTCATAGGCATTGAGGCGCACCGCCCCGTCGCCCGAGAGCGCCATCCTGCGAAGACCCTCAAGATCCGGCACAACGCGCTCGGCACTCAACACCTCGCCATTGGCAAAGCCCGCATCGACGGTTGCGGCGGCAAGCATTGCCGGGATCGTCACCGAAACGCTGCCCGAAGCGTCGGTCAGCATGGCGAACGAGAGGCCGGCATGGCTGAAGACTACGCGTTCATCCGGGTGGCATGGGGCGGCAAGCGTCGCACGAAGGGTTCCGCTGGCGCCGAGGCTGAGGTCAAGCTTCGAAGAGCCGCAGGGAATGCCGAAGACGCTGTATTCCGCATCCGCATCGGTCGCGGGCCTTGCATAGCTGTCGGCCACGGCATCCATGCGGGCGGCCAGGAGCACGCCGGAGGTCAGGGCCTGCGCCTGTTCGCTGGGGAGGTCGGGCAAGCCGCCGGTCTTCGGTGTGGCGGCGGGCAGGGAAGTGCCCGCGACCAGCACCGCATCGGTCGGCTGCGGTGTCGGCAGTGCGGCAGCAGGGGTCGTCGCTTCAGCCATGGCCTCGGCAGGCTCGGTCGACAGAGCGCCGCGCAGCTTCTCGCCGATCGTGTGACCGTTCTGCATGACATGGCCGGTGGCCGCAGCCAGAAAGAATGTGGTGCCCGCCATCACGATTCTGCGTTTCAACGGCATGCGACCCTCCGCAAACAATCCCCAAGCCCACGGAATAGCGAAGGAACGGGGCACCTTCGGGGCTGCGGCATGACATTCCACGCCGGTGAAACAATCGAACCGGCTACATCATCTTGGGGAGGGCGGTCGCGGTCTGGCCAGATACAGAAAGGCGGCGACGCACCGAAGCGCGCCGCCGCCACAATCATGCCATCATTTCACCGCTGTTCCCGGCCGCCCGCGACTCAGGCGAGGCGGCCGTGGCAGTGCTTGAACTTTTCACCGGACCCACAAGGGCAGGCGTCGTTGCGACCGGGGTTTCCCCAGGTCGCCGGGTCCGTCTCATCAAAGCCGGCAATCAGAGGCGCGCGCGCTGCCGGAGCGGCATCACCCTGCGCCGCCGCCGCCTCAAGCACCTGTTCCGGCGCGTCCGGCTGACGCGCGATCTGCGAGATCATCGCGCGCTGCTCTTCCTCGGTCAGCGGCCGGACACGCGCGAGCTTTTGCGTCACATCGGTGCGCAGACCCTCGAGAAGATTCTCGAAAAGCGCGAAGGCCTCGGTCTTGTACTCCGACAGGGGATCGCGCTGCGCATAACCACGGAAGCCGATGACCGAACGCAGATGTTCAAGCGTCACCAGATGCTCGCGCCATTTGGCGTCGATGGTCTGGAGAAGGAACTGCTTTTCGATCTGGCGCATCATCTCGGGCCCGAAGGCCGCGGTCTTTTCCGCCATCAGCGCTTCGCTGCCCTCGTAGAGCCGTTCGCGCACCACTTCCTGATCGACGCCTTCCTCGGCGGCCCAGGCAGCGAGCGGCGGGTCCAGTGCCAGCTTGTCGCGCAGTTCGGCGACAAGGCCGTCGGTGTTCCACTGGTCGGCGTAGCTTTTCGGCGGCAGGTAGCTGTCGACGAGATCGTCGATGACCTGCTGGCGCATGTCGGCCGCTATCTCTTCGACGTCCTCGGCCTCCATGATCTCGCGTCGCTGGCTGAAGATCACCTTGCGCTGGTCGTTCATCACGTCGTCGAACTTCAGAAGCTGCTTGCGGATGTCGAAGTTGCGGCCCTCGACCTTCGCCTGCGCGCGTTCCAGCGACTTGTTGACCCAGGGATGGATGATCGCCTCGCCTTCCTTCATGCCAAGCGACGACAGCACCTTGTCGAGCCGTTCGGACCCGAAGATCCGCATCAGGTCGTCTTCAAGGCTGAGGTAGAAGGTCGACCGCCCGGGGTCGCCCTGACGGCCGGAACGGCCGCGGAGCTGGTTGTCGATCCGGCGGCTTTCGTGGCGTTCGGTGGACAGGACGAAAAGCCCGCCCGCGGCGATGACCTTTTCCTTTTCCTCGGCATGTTCCGCCTCGATCCGGGCGCGCACCTCGTCGGGATGTGCCCCGGGATTGGCGGCAAGCTCCTCCAGCACCTTCATCTCGACGTTGCCGCCAAGCTGGATGTCGGTGCCGCGCCCGGCCATGTTGGTGGCGATGGTCACGGCGCCAAGCCGGCCGGCGTCGGCGACGATCTGCGCCTCCTGCTCGTGCTGGCGGGCGTTGAGGACGCTGTGCTCCACGCCTTCCTTCTTCAGCATCTCGGAAAGCTGTTCGGACTTCTCGATGGATGTCGTGCCGACAAGGACCGGCTGGCCCTTTTCCTGCGCCTTGCGGATGCGCTTCATCACCGCTTCAAGCTTTTCGCGGGCGGTGCGGTAGACCTGATCGTGGTCATCCTTGCGCGCGACCACGCGGTTGGTCGGAACCTCGACCACGCCAAGCTTGTAGATGTCCATGAACTCGTCGGCTTCGGTCGCGGCGGTGCCGGTCATGCCGGCGAGCTTGCCGTAGAGGCGGAAGTAGTTCTGGAAAGTGACCGAGGCGAGGGTGACGTTCTCGGGCTGGATGGTGACGCCTTCCTTGGCCTCGATGGCCTGGTGAAGGCCGTCCGACAGCCGGCGGCCCTGCATCATCCGGCCGGTGAACTCGTCGATCAGCATGATCTCGTTGTTGCGGACGATGTAGTGCTGATCCTTGTGGAACATCGTATGCGCCCGGAGCGCCTGGGTAGCGTGGTGGACGATGGTTGTCGATTCCGGATCGTAGAGCGTTTGGCCCTCGGGCAGGACGCCCGCCGCCTGCAACCGCTGCTCAAGCGTCTCGTTGCCATCTTCGGTGAAAGTGGCGCTGCGCTGCTTTTCGTCGAGCTTGTAATGCTCGGGCGTCAGCTCGGGGATGAACTTGTTGAGCGTTACGTAAAGCTCGGACCGGTCCTGGCTCGGCCCCGAAATGATGAGCGGGGTCCGCGCCTCGTCGATCAGGATCGAGTCGACCTCGTCGACGATGGCGAAGTTATGCCCGCGCTGCATCATCTCTTCGATCGAGTTGCGCATGTTGTCGCGGAGGTAGTCGAAGCCAAGCTCGTTGTTCGTGGCGTAAGTCACGTCGGAAAGGTAGGCCGCGCGCTTTTCCTCGGTCGGCTGGTAGGGGTAGACGACGCCCGTGGTCATGCCGAGCTGGTTGAAGACCTTGCCCATCCATTCGGCGTCGCGCTTGGCGAGGTAGTCGTTAACCGTGACGATATGCACGCCCTTGCCGGTCAGCGCGTTGAGATAGGCGGGGAAGGTCGCGACGAGCGTCTTGCCCTCACCGGTCTTCATCTCGGCGATATTGCCCTGATGCAGGAAAATCCCGCCCATCAGCTGCACGTCGAAGGCGCGCAGGCCAAGCGCCCGGCGCGCGCCCTCGCGGCAGTTGGCAAAGGCTTCCGGCAGGACGGCATCGAGGCTCTCACCGCCCTGGACACGCTCCGAGAGCTTGCGGGTGCGGTCCCTGATCTCATCGTCGCTCAGCGCCTGGAATTCCGGCTCCAGCGCATTGATCTTCGCCACCAGCGAACGGACCGACTTGACCTTGCGGTCGTTCGGCGAACCGAAGACCTTCTTCGCGATTGTTCCGAGGCCCAGCATTTTTTCTCCGCTCGGGTTCGAATGACTGTTTCGTGTGCAGGGCGCCCTTGCCGCGCCGCTATGCCTTGCCTAGAAGGGCTGCGAAATGACGGACGGCATGGCCCTGACAGGACCCAACGCGATGTAAGGGGCTGCCGCCGGTTAGTCAACGCCATGGGTTCCATGGCCCCTGCGGGAGCGCAAGAATGAGAACATCCACCCTCTTTGCGGCACTGGCTGCCGTATCGATCGCCGCCACAACCGCCGTCCGCGCCGAAGAGCCGACCGCCGACACGGTTGTCGCCACCGTGAACGGGGCGAACATCACGCTTGGCCAGATGATCGCGCTGCGCACCACCCTGCCGGAGCAGTACCTGCAGCTTGATGACAAGGCGCTCTTCGATGGCATCCTCCAGCAGATCATCCAGCAGACGGCCCTGGCCGGTGCGGCCACGCCGACCAAGAAGGACGAGCTGACGCTGGAGAACACTCGGATCGGTTACCTCGCCGGCAAGGTTCTTGAGGACACGGCGGCCGCGGCCGTCAGTGACGAGGCCGTGAAGGCCGCCTATGACGCGAAATTCGCCGCTGCCACGCCCACCAAGGAATACAACGCCGCCCATATCCTCGTGGAGACCGAGGATGAGGCCAAGGCAATCAAGGCCGAACTCGACAAGGGCGCCGATTTCGACACCCTCGCCAAGGAAAAGTCGACCGGCCCCTCTGGCCCGAATGCCGGCGATCTTGGCTGGTTCAGCGCCGGCATGATGGTCAAGCCCTTCGAGGATGCCGTCATGGCGATGAAACCGGGTGACGTTTCGGCGCCGGTGCAGACCGAGTTCGGCTGGCACATCATCAAGCTGAAGGAACTGCGCGATGCCGCGGTGCCGACGCTTGATGACGCCAGGGAAGAGCTTTCCGGCGATCTCCGGCAGAAGGCGGTCGAGGCGCGGGTGAAGGAAGTCACCGAAACCGCAAAGGTCGAAAAGATGACCGACGGCATCGACCCGGCGGTGATCAAGAGCGAAACGATCCTGGCGAACTAAGGCAGAACCGGGCTGATCGGGAGAAGCGGGATGGCCAAGGCGGACAAGGACTGGAAAGCGGAAGCGAAGGAACTGCGGGCGAAGCTGAAGAAGCTCCGTGGAAAGCTTGCAGCCGAACCGGCCAAGGCCGAGGAGGGCAAGAAGGTGAAGGCGCCAAACCCGGTGTCGCCTCTTGCCCCCAAGGGCGGCTTTCCCGCGCTGCCGGTGATCGCCGGCGTGGAGTTTGCCGCCGTCGAGGCAGGCGTGCGCTATGCCAATCGCAAGGATGTGATGCTGGTCAGGCTCGCCCCCGGCACCGCCATCGCCGGCGCCTTCACCCGGTCATCGACCCGGGCGGCCTGCGTGCTCGACTGCCAGGCCAAGCTGAAGGAGAAGGTGCCGGCGGAGGCGGGCGCCGCCATCGTGGTGAACTCGGGCAATGCCAATGCCTTCACCGGCGCGCTGGGGCAAGAGGCGGTGGACCGCGTGACCGGCGGCGTCGCCGAGGCGCTTGGCGTGCCGGCAAGCCGCGTCTTCTCATCCTCGACCGGGGTGATCGGCGAGCCGCTGCCATGTGACCGCATCACCGCCAGGATCGGCGATCTGCAGGGCGCGCTTGACGCCGGCGGCATCGAGATGGCGGCGCGGGCGATCATGACGACCGATACTTTCCCCAAGGGCGCTTCCGCCGAGATCGACGGCGAGGGCGGCAAGATCCGCATCGCCGGTATCGCCAAGGGGTCGGGCATGATCGCGCCCGACATGGCGACGATGCTGGTCTATCTGTTCACCGACGCGAAGATTGCCGCCCCGGCTTTGCAGAAGATCCTGTCGCGGACTGTCGATGAGACTTTCAACGCGATCACCGTCGACAGCGATACCTCGACCTCGGACGCGCTGATCCTTGCCGCCACCGGCCAGAGCGCGGCGGCGGCCATCACCGACCTGCGGTCCCCTACTGCCAAGGCCTTCGAAGCGGCGCTGAAAGACGTCATGCTCGACCTCGCGCAGCAGGTGATCCGCGACGGCGAGGGTGCGACGAAGTTCGTCGAGATCCGCGTCACCGGCGCGAAGGACGCGGCTGATGCCCACCGTGTCGCCATGGCCATTGCCAATTCGCCCTTGGTCAAGACCGCCATCGCCGGGCAGGACCCGAACTGGGGCCGCATCGTCGCCGCCGTCGGCAAGTCCGGCGCCGAGGCGGACCGCGACCGTCTGTCGATCCGCTTCGGCGAGTTTCTGGTGGCCGAAAAGGGCTGGCGCTCGCCCAACTACAGCGAGGCGGATGGTGCTGCCTACATGAAGCAGGAGGATCTGGTGATCGCGGTCGATCTTGGCCTTGGCAAGGGCAAGCGCACGGTCTGGACCTGCGACCTGACGCATCGTTACATCGACATCAACGCCGACTATCGTTCGTGAAGGTCGTCCTCGTTTCTGCCGTCGCACTGATCGACGTCGATGGCCGCGTCCTTCTGGCGCAGCGGCCCGAGGGCAAGTCTCTGGCGGGGCTCTGGGAGTTTCCCGGTGGCAAGGTCGAACCCGGCGAGACGCCGGAGGCCGCGCTGATCCGCGAATTGCACGAAGAACTGGGCATCGACACCTGGAAAAGCTGCCTCGCGCCCCTGACTTTCGCGAGTCACAGCTATGAGGATTTCCACCTTCTGATGCCGCTTTTCGCCTGCCGCCGCTGGCAGGGTACGCCCGTAGCAAAAGAGGGCCAGACCCTCGCCTGGGTGCGGGCGCGGGACCTGACACGATATCCAATGCCACCCGCCGATCTGCCACTAATCCCGGTGCTTCGCGACTGGCTCTAGTGCAGGATCGCAACACTACAACCATTGGCGGCGGCGATTTGTTGCTTAGCGCCCCCTGGAACAATAATATTGTTTCCAACATGGCCTGTTTATGGCAAGTCTAAGACAAGAAGATTCACGGTGTGTAAAGGGTAGGTAGGTTTAACTGAGGCAGCCGCGGTTGGGGAGATTTGCGATGCTGCGCACCATCACACTCGGAAGCTGCGTTTCCGTTCAGGGCATCTTTGAACGGCAACTGGAAAACGGCAAGATTCTGGTCCGCGTGGGCAGTCTTCTGTTCGAGGGATTCCCGGTCGCAAGAAAGGCCGCCTGATCCTCAAACGGCCTTCTTGAATCGGTCCTGAAAAGGCAGGCCTCTGGCCTGCCTTTCTTATGCCAGCTTGCGCTCGACTTCCTCGCGTTCGAAAATCTCGATCACGTCGCCGGGGCGAATGTCGTCGTAGTTCTCGAAGGCCATGCCGCATTCCTGGCCGGACTGCACTTCCTTGACTTCGTCCTTGAATCTCTTGAGGGTTTTCAGCGTCCCCTCGTGGATCACGACGTTGTCGCGCAGGAGGCGAACGCCGGCCGAACGGCGGGCGACACCTTCCGTGACAAGGCAGCCAGCGACCTTGCCGACGTTGGAGACCTTGAAGACTTCCTTGATCTCGGCATAGCCGATGAAGGTCTCGCGGATCTCGGCCGACAGGAGGCCCGAGGCCGCCTTCTTCACGTCATCGACGAGGTCGTAGATCACCGAATAGTAACGGATCTCGACGCCCTTCTGGTTGGCGGCGGCACGTGCCGGCGCATTGGCGCGGACGTTGAAACCGATGACCGGAGAGCCGCTGGCCTCGGCCAGGCCGATGTCCGATTCGGTGATCGCACCGACGCCGTAATGGAGCACGCGGACACGAACTTCGTCGTTTCCGATTTTTTCCATTGCCTGAACAATCGCCTCGGCGGAACCCTGGACGTCAGCCTTCACCACGATGGGCAGTTCCGACACGCTCTTGTCAGCCTTGGCCTTGGCCATGAGCTGTTCGAGCGTCGTCGCGGCACCGGCGGCGGCGCGCTTGTCCTTCGCGGCCTGTTCGCGGTAGGCGGCGATCTCGCGCGCCTGCGCTTCGGTCTCGACCACGTTCAGCACGTCACCGGCTTCGGGTGTGCCGTTCAGGCCCAGAACTTCGACCGGAACCGAGGGGCCGACTTCGTCCACCCGCTCGCCCTTGTCGTTCACCAGTGCCCGAACCTTGCCCCACTGCTCGCCGACAACGAAGATGTCGCCTTTGCGCAGGGTGCCGTTCTGAACCAGAACGGTGGCGACCGGACCACGGCCCACATCGAGCTTGGCCTCGATCACGGCGCCAAGCGCGGCCCGTTCCGGGTTGGCCTTGAGTTCAAGTATCTCGGCCTGCAGCGCGATCGCTTCCAGAAGGCTGTCGAGGCCCTTCCCGGTCGTGGCGGAAACCTCCACGTCCTGCACTTCGCCCGACATCGCTTCGACCACGACCTCGTGCTGAAGGAGATCGGTCCGCACCTTCTGCGGATTGGCCGCAGGCTTGTCGATCTTGTTGATGGCGACGATCATCGGCACCTTGGCGGCCTTGGCGTGGTTGATCGCCTCCACCGTCTGCGGCATGACCGCGTCATCGGCGGCGACAACCAACACCACAATGTCCGTCACCTGCGCGCCACGGGCACGCATGGAGGTGAAGGCGGCGTGGCCGGGCGTGTCGAGGAAGGTCAGGACCGCGCCCGATTCCGTCGTCACCTGATAGGCGCCGATGTGCTGGGTGATGCCGCCGGCTTCGCCGGACACCACGTTGGTCTTGCGGATCGCATCCAGAAGCGAGGTCTTGCCGTGGTCGACGTGGCCCATGATCGTGACGATGGGCGGCCGCGAACGAAGGTTTTCGGCGGTGTCCTCGACCGAGTCGATGGCCTGTTCCACATCGGCATCCGTCACGCGGACGGCGTGATGGCCGAATTCCTCGATGATGAGTTCCGCGGTATCGGCGTCGATGGCCTGATTCATGCTGACCATCATGCCCATCTTCATGAGCGCCTTGACCACGTCGGCGGCCCGTTCGGCCATCCGGTTGGCAAGTTCCGACACCACGATGGTTTCCGGCAGCTGCACGTCGCGCACCTGCTTTTCGGCCTTGTGGCCCATGCCCATCGCCTTCTGGCGGGCCTTGTCCTGCTTGCGCTTCATCGCGGCGAGCGAGCGCTGGCGACCACCCTCGTCGAGCGCCTCGTTCAGCGTCAGCTTGCCGGCGCGGCGGTTGTCGTCGCGCGTCGTGCGGCTGTTGCGGTTGTCGCGGTCGGGGCCGCGATCATCACGCTCACGGTCGGTCTTGCGCGGGCCGCCAACCGGAACGCCCTTGGTTTCGGCGCGGGCAGCAGCGGCCTGAGCCGCAGCCTGATCGACGGGTGCTGCCGGCTTGGCATCGACCTTCTTCAGTTCTTCCTTGCGGGCGGCGCGAGTCTCGGCCTCTTCGGCGCGACGGGCCTCTTCCTCGGCCTTGAGCCTCAGGGCCTCTTCGCGCTCGCGATCCTCGCGTTCCTTGGCTTCGACCTCGGCGCGGCGACGTTCGCGTTCCTCTTCGCGGGCACGCTCTTCGGCGGCGCGACGCTCGGCGTCTTCCACCTCGCGCGCTTTTGCGGCCTGAAGCGCCCTCAGCCGGCGTTCCATCTCGGCATCGGTGATGCCGGCAGGGCGGCGCGACGGATCGCCAAGGTTCGGCGAACCACCCGGACCGGCAGGCGCCACACCCGGCTTCGCCGGCACGACGACGCGCTTGCGCTTCGTCTCGACGACGACGCTTTTCGTCCGGCCGTGGCTGAAGCTCTGCTTCACCTGACCGGAACGCCCGCCACCGAGGCCGAGAGGTTTTTTGCCGTCTGTATCGCTCATGCCGATTACAATTCCTTTTCGGCGGACGTTCCGCCGTCTTTCCGTCTGAGGCCCGTAAGCTTCGCCGCTTCCTCTACAACACGTCTGGAGAGTCCACCAGCGGCAAGCGCGCCATGTATCACACTATCCCGGCCAAACGCCAGCCCAAGCTCGGAGGCCGTCAGGCAACCGAACCAGCGGCCCCCTTCCGGGGTCCAGAGCTTGCCTTTTCCGCGTTCGGAACCGTCCGAGGCCTGCAAGAGAACCTTCGCCTTGCCATCGGCAAGCCAGCCCTTGACCTTCTCGAACCCGGCGACGGCATAGCCCGCCTTCCGCGCCAGCGAGATGTACTCGACCACGCGCTTCGCCTGTCCGCGTTCAACCTGCTCGCTCAGATCGGCCGATGCCTGAACCGGCTTCTTGGCGGCGCGGGAGAAAAGGCCCTTCTTCACCGCCTTGTCGATCAGGTCACGGTCAGCCGTAACCCAGATGCCGCGGCCAGGAAGCTTGCCGGCCAGATCGGGAAAAACCTGCCCCTCGGGGGAGACGACAAAGCGGACAAGCCCCGCCTTCGGCTGCACATCGCCCGTGACGATGCAGCGCCGTTCGGGATCATCCCCTGTCGTGTCCTGTCCCCCTCGGGTCATGTGCTATCCCTCCGAGGCCCATATCAGGCCTCGGCCTCCTCGTCGGCTTCTTCGTCCCCGGCCTCAAGTTCGGCCGGATCGACCCAGCCAAGCTGGATGCGGGCGGTCATGACCATATGCTGGGCTTCCTCGAGGCTCACCTCGAACTTCTCAAGGATGCCCTCGTCCTTCACACGCTCGCCGTTCACGGTGGTCCAGCCGCCGGCGATCTCCCAGTCGGCCAGAGTCGCGAAGTCTTCCAGCGTCTTCACGTCGTCCTTGGCAAGCGCCTCGATCATCTGCGGGGTCAACCCCTCGAAGCCGACGAGGCTGTCCTCAACGCCAAGGGCGCGGGCGTTTTCCAGAGCCTTGCGGTTCTGTTCCTCGATCACGTCGCGGGCGCGGGCCTGCAGCTCGGCGGCGGTGGATTCGTCCACGCCCTCGATCGACAGAAGTTCGTCGAGATCAACGTAGGCCACTTCCTCAAGGTTGGTGAAGCCTTCGGACACCAGCAGCTGGGCGAAGAATTCGTCAAGGTCCAGCGCTTCCATGAAGAGCTTGGTACGCTCGGCGAACTCGGCCTGACGGCGCTTGCTTTCTTCTTCCTCGGTGAGGATGTCGATGTCGAGGCCGGTGAGCTGCGAGGCAAGCCGCACGTTCTGGCCGCGACGGCCGATGGCGAGCGAAAGCTGCTCGTCCGGGACCACGACCTCGATCTTGCCGGCCTCCTCGTCGATGACGACCTTTGACACCTCGGCGGGCTGCAGCGCGTTCACGAGGAACGTCGCCTGATCCTCATTCCACGGAATGATGTCGATCTTTTCGCCCTGAAGCTCGTTCACCACGGCCTGAACGCGGCTGCCGCGCATACCGACGCAGGCGCCCACCGGGTCGATGGAGCTGTCATAGGAGATGACGCCGATCTTGGCGCGCGAACCCGGATCACGGGCCACGGCCTTGATCTCGATGATGCCGTCATAGATCTCCGGCACTTCCATCTTGAACAGCTCGGCCATGAACTGCGGATCGGTGCGCGAAAGGAACACCTGCGGGCCACGCGCCTCGCGCCGGACATCCTTGATGTAGCTGCGGATGCGGTCGTTCGGGCGGTAGCTTTCGCGGCCGATCTTCTCGTTCCGGCGTAGGATCGCTTCGCCCCGGCCGATGTCGACGATGATGTTGCCGTATTCCTCGCGCTTGACCACGCCGTTGATGATCGTGCCCTTGCGGTCCTTGAATTCCTCGAACTGGCGGTCACGCTCGGCTTCGCGGACCTTCTGCAGGATCACCTGCTTGGCCGATTGCGCGGCGATACGGCCGAGATCGACCGGCGGCACTTCGTCGATGATCTCGGCGCCGACCGCGGGGTCCTTAATGTACTGCTTGGCCTGCGCGACGGTTAGTTGCGCCTGGTAATTCTCTACCGCGTCATCCTCGACCACGGTGCGGACGCGGGTGAAGGTGGCGCGACCGGTCTTGCGGTCGATGGCAACGCGGATGTCCATCTCGGCGCCGTAGCGCGACTTCGCGGCACGGGCGAGGCTTTCCTCCATCGCCTGCACCACAAGCTCCGGGTCGATCATCTTCTCGCGCGCGACCGCCTCGGCGGTCTGGAGAAGCTCAAGCTGGTTGGCAGAGGTAATCGCCATTCATTCCTCCTCGGAAGTCTCTTCTTCAATTGCATCGAATGCGGCCTCGTCCACCGCGCCGGTGGCCTTCTTCTGCCGCAGCATTTCCGCGATCAGCTCATCGGTCAGGATCAGCTTCGCATCGGCAAGCCAGTCGAACTTCAGCCCGATGGTGCCTTCCTCGATCTCGATCAGGACCTCATCGCCCTCGGTCCCCGCGATCAGGCCCTTGAAGCGCTTGCGCCCGTCGATCAGTTCCGACGTCTCGATCCGCGCCTCGTAACCCTTCCAGGCATCGAAATCCTTCAGCCGCGTCAGCGGCCGGTCGATGCCGGGCGAGGATACCTCAAGATGATAGGCCTCCTCGATCGGGTCTTCCACGTCGAGCACCGCCGAAACGGCGACCGAGATCTTGCCGCAATCCTCGACGTCGATCCCGCCCTCGGGCCGGTCCGCCATGATCTGCAGGGTCTTGGTGTTGCCGCCCATCAGCCGGATGCGCACAAGCTCGTACCCCAGACCTTCGATGGTCGGGGTCACGATCTCGGCCAGGCGGCGGTCGATGGCGGCTTTCGCGATGAGTTCGGTCAATTCCCAAGTCCAGACAACAAAAAACGGGCGCTGCGGCCCGTCGATCTTTCCCGGTGGGCTGCGAGTTTGGACCCCGCAGCGCCGCTGTTGAGGTGCATATAGGGTAACGCCCCCGAGTCTGCAAGGAAGGAATGCAACGCTGGACCGGATGACGCGGCCATCATAGTCTTGCATTCGCGGGTCGCCGAGTCTAAATGGCGCCCGAGTGCCGCCTTAGCTCAGCTGGTTAGAGCACCAGATTGTGGATCTGGGGGTCTCCCGTTCGAACCGGGAAGGCGGTACCACTCTCTCATCGCCTGAGAAATTGCCGAACCAGCTTCGCTGCTGCCGCTAACAGCCCTTTCGCGACGGCAAATATGATCATATTTTCGCTCGAACCTTCCTGACTCGCTTTTCGGGCGCTCAGGACCACCCTACCGCCGCACACCGGGAGTCACGCCATGCTGAACGCCGAAATCGAAACCCGCCGCAAGGCCGCCATGTCGCGCGGTGTCGGCGTGATGACGCAGATCTTCGTCGACCGCGCCGAGAACGCCGAGATCTGGGACAAGGAAGGCAACCGTTACATCGACTTCGCCGCGGGCATCGCCGTGGTCAACACCGGCCACCGCCACCCGAAGGTGATCGCGGCGGTCAAGGACCAGCTCGACCATTTCACCCATACCTGCCACCAGGTCGTGCCTTACGAAAACTACGTGCGCCTCGCCGAGCGGCTGAACGCCATCGTCCCGATCAAGGGCGAGAAGAAGTCGATCTTCGTGACCACCGGCGCCGAAGCCGTCGAGAACGCGATCAAGATCGCCCGCGCCGCGACCGGGCGTCAGGCCGTCGTCGCCTTTTCCGGCGCCTTCCACGGCCGCACCTTCATGGGCATGGCGCTGACCGGCAAGGTCGTGCCCTACAAGGTCGGTTTCGGCGCCATGCCGAACGACGTCTTCCACGTCCCCTTCCCGGTGCCGCTCCACGGCGTCAGCGTCGAACAGTCGCTCGACGCGCTGAACTATCTCTTCAAGGCCGATGTGGACCCCAAGCGCGTCGCCGCGATCATCCTTGAACCGGTGCAGGGCGAAGGCGGCTTCTACGAAGCGCCGCGCGAGTTCTTCAAGGCGCTCCGCGCGCTTTGCGACGAACACGGCATCTTGCTGATCGCCGATGAGGTTCAGACCGGCTTTGCCCGCACCGGCAAGATGTTCGCGATGGAACATCACGATGTGCAGCCCGACCTGATGACCATGGCCAAGGCGCTGGCCGGCGGCTTCCCCCTTGCCGCCGTCACCGGCCGGGCCGAGATCATGGACGCCCCCGGACCGGGCGGCCTTGGCGGCACCTATGGCGGCTCGCCCATGGGGATCGCGGCGGCGAATGCCGTTCTGGACGTGATCGAAGAGGAAAAGCTCTGCGACCGCGCCAACCAGCTTGGCTCGCGCCTGAAGCAGCATCTTGAGTCGCTCCGCGACGAAGTGCCGGAAATCGCCGACATCCGCGGCCCCGGCTTCATGAATGCGGTCGAGTTCAAGGATGCCAAGACCGGCCAGCCTTCAGCCGATTTCGCCGGCAAGGTCCGGGTTGAGGCACTGAAGCGCGGCCTTATCCTCCTGACCTGCGGCGTCTACGGCAACGTCATCCGCTTCCTGTCGCCGATCACCATTGGCGATGCGGTCTTCACCGAGGCGCTCGGCAAGCTTGACGAAGCGATGCGCGCGGCTCGGAAGGCTTGAGGCGGGGTTACACCGACGATGGAAAGCCCGCTTCGGCGGGCTTTCCATTTGGTATGAAGCCAAAGCACGCTGGCCCGCATTGCCGAGCGTGTGTCAGTTCCAACCATCGACCCAAATGTACTGAGGGGGTGACCTGCCACTGGTCTTTCATCCAGCCACGACCGGAGCCCGGTGGTCATTTACGCCGTTCGGCGCGGGTTGAGCAATCGCCCGGCGCGCGGAACT